>Ga0153928_1000116_pt1 | contig 41759 bp, 31 predicted proteins | sample TSNJ012MetaG_FD_106656 | JGI IMG/M metagenome (GOLD analysis project Ga0153928, IMG submission 106656) | Attine ant fungus gardens microbial communities from New Jersey, USA - TSNJ012 MetaG | ecosystem: Host-associated > Fungi > Mycelium > Unclassified | place: USA: New Jersey, Wharton State...
ACGATGGACACCCTTGGTTTCGGCTGTATCCTTCCCACTGCCGGGCGGATTGGGGACTTTCACCCGTTAGAACGTGTGCCCACCGGGCACACCAGACCTCGGCGCCCAGGCTCTCCTGGGCGCTGAATTGGTCGTAGTTGCAGTTAGTTCGCCAGAGCGTTGCCCTGTTTGCGTGAAGCATATCGCCTCCCACGGTGGCGTCCTGATGCCCAACAGGTTAAAAAAAACAAATAACTTATTCCCTTCCCCCAACATCTATAGTAAAATAACTCATTATACCACTAATAAACGCAAAGAAAACTTCAAAGGACACGAACACATGAATTACACATTACTCCGCTCTAACCGTAAAACAATCGCAATTCGCATCACCGAAAAAGGCACTGTCGAGGTACGTGCCCCTTATAAAATATCAGAAAGTGAAATAGACAGGCTGGTTCACACAAAGGAAACATGGATTATGGAACATTTGGAAGCTCGTAAACAAATCAATGAGCAAAAATCAACATTTTCCCTTAATTATGGAGATTCTGTCTTATTTATGGGGAAAGAGTACCCGATCTGTGCCAAAAGCGGTCATTCAGTCGGGTTTGATGAGAGCTGTTTTTATATGCCGGAAAATCTGAATGACCGGGAGATCAAATTCGCTGTTATTCAAATTTATAAAATGCTTGCAAAAAATGTACTTACGGATAAAGTAATAAAGTATGCCAGAAAAATGCTGGTAATCCCCACTGATGTTAAAATCAACTCTGCCAAAAAACGTTGGGGCAGCTGCAGCGGTAAAAACAGCATAAACTTTTCCTGGCGGCTTATTATGGCGCAGGATGATATTATTGACTATGTTGTAATCCATGAACTTGCACATATTTGCGAGCACAATCATTCCAGCAGGTTTTGGACAATTGTGGAAAATATTTTACCGGATTATAAAGAAAAGCAGGAAGGGCTGAAAATATTGCAGAGAAGACTTAGCAAGGAGGATTGGGATTAAGTATAAAGTCATAAAGCACTTTTTTTATATACTATATTGACCACTCTGGTCTATTGTGCTATTCTGTCTTTAGACTGATCTGGTCTACAAATCTTTTTTAATGAGGAGGTGACTTATATATATAAGAATTTCACTGCTATTAGCTTAGAAAAACAAATGCGTATTATGAACGCCGCATATGAAGAATTTGCAAGACATGGATACAAAAAAGCTTCCACCAATAAAATCATAGAAGATGCTAAAATCGGAAAAGGGATGCTGTTTCATTATTTTGGCAGCAAGGAAGGACTTTATAATTACCTTTTAGAATATGCGGCTGCTTTTTTTAAAGAGTATTTCGGCAACATTGACGAGAAGATATCAGACGTCGACTTTATTGAAAAATACAGGATCTTAAGTAAGATTAAATTAGAAGCTTATTTAAAAAATCCATATATATTTGAGTTTATTACGAAAATATATTTTGATCCGAAAGAACAGGATTTATCAGATAAGGCAAGAACGGTATATGATGAAATATGTACAATGAGAACGGAAGCGTTAGCTGTTTTAAGCAATGATAAAGGCACCGCAGACTTTCGTACTGATCTGGATGTACTGAAATCGAAAAACTATATTACCTGGTGCTTCGAGGGCTATTCCCAACAGCTTTTAGCCAAAATCAATGGCATAGATCTGACAGAAATTGATTTTACGCCTTACTGGGCAGAATTCGATGAGATATTAGATGATTTAAAAAAATTATTTTATAAATAAATTTTCAGGAGGAAGCAGTTATGTCAATGGTTAATGTAAACAATGTGACAAAACGTTTCGGTAAATTTACCGCATTGGACGAAGTCAATCTCACGTTAAACGAGGGAGAGGTCTGCGGGTTTATCGGGCCTAACGGAGCAGGAAAGACCACAACGATTCGGATATTAATGGGCATTTTACAGGCCACAAAGGGCAGTGCCTCAATCTTCGGTCAGGATGTCTGGAAAAATGCGGTAGAAATACACAAAAGAATTGCCTATGTTCCGGGAGATGTAAATCTCTGGCCCAATCTCACGGGCGGGGAAGTAATCGACCTTTTTGTAAGGCTTCGCCGTGGTAATAACAAGAACCGCCGCGAAGACCTGATCCGGCGATTCGATTTGGACCCGACGAAAAAATGCCGTACCTATTCAAAAGGCAACCGGCAGAAGGTAGCATTAGTTGCTGCTTTTGCTTCTGAAGCTGATCTTTATATCCTGGATGAGCCTACCTCCGGACTGGATCCCCTGATGGAGAGTGTTTTTCAGGAGTGTGTTATGGACGTTAAAAAAGCCGGGAAGAGTGTATTGCTCTCCAGCCATATCCTTTCTGAGGTTGAAAAACTTTGTGACAGGGTGAGCATCATCCGCCAGGGGAAAATTATCGATTCCGGTACATTATTGGAGTTGAGGCATCTGACACGCACCAGCATTTCGGTAAAGACGGCACGTCCCATAGAGGGTCTGGCACAAAATCCCACCGTTCACGATATCAAAGAGAGCCCTTCAGGGATCGCTTTCAGCGTAGATACTGAGGCTTTAGGCGCATTGATTTCCCATATGAGCCAATTTGAGATCCTGAGCCTGGAGAGTACGCCGCCTACACTGGAGCAGCTCTTCATGCGCCATTATGAATAAAAGGAGGAGTAATTACCATGACTGATAATCTATTTGCAGGCAGCAGTAAACTTACCCGTTTTATTCTGCGCCGTGACCGTATCCTTATTATCATTTGGCTTGCCGGTATCGTTGGGTTTACTGTCTTTTGCGGTCCTTTGTTTAATAACCTGTATAAGACTGATTTAGAGAGGCTGGTGATGGCAGAGACGATGCGAAATCCTGCCATGATCGCTATGGTAGGACCGGTTTATGGAATCGATAATTATACTACCGGAGCGCTTTTTTCTAATATGATGCTGGAATTTATGGCTATTATTGCCGCCGTCATGAATATCTTTTTTGTTACCCGCCATACCCGTCAGGATGAAGAGTCGGGCAGAATGGAAGTAATTCGCTCTCTCCCGGTCGGCAGACTTTCCAACCTTACTGCCACAATGCTGGCTGTATTGCTTGTCAATGTTATCATGGCGGTACTTACCGGTCTTGGCCTTGCGGCTTTTGGAATAGACGGCATGGATTTTGCCGGATCCATGTTTTTTGGGGGCGTAATGGGTATTACCGGACTTTTTTTTGCCGCTGCTACCGCATTATTCTGCCAGCTTACAGCTAATAACAGAACAGCCTCCGGGTTTTCATTTATCTTTTTAATGTTTCTCTATTTGTTAAGAGCAGCCGGAGATTTAGGAACAGAGGCTTTGTCTCTTCTTTCTCCTCTGGGATTGATACTTCGGGCTGAAGTCTATGTGAACAACTGCGTGTGGCCCATTTTGGCCCTGCTGGGAATTACCATCCTCGTGACAGCACTCGCTTTATATCTTGCAAAAATTCGAGATCTGGGAACCGGTCTTTTGCCTGACCGTCCCGGAAAAGCAAATGCAGCCCGCCTGCTCTCCAGTCCTTTGGGGCTTGCTTTCAGGCTGCTTAAAACTTCGATCTTTGTCTGGGCTGCAGCGATCTTTATATTCGCTGCCATGTATGGTTCTATTTTTGGAGATTTGGAAAGCTTTATCAGCAGTAATGACATGCTCAAGGCTATATTTGCTCAGAATAGTGAGTTTTCTTTTGTGGAACAATTCATCGTTTTACTTATGGCTATCATGTCCATGCTCAGTACTATACCGGTACTGTCATTTATGCAAAGAGTCCGGGGAGAAGAAAAGCTGGGGCGCACAGAGCATCTTCTGAGCAGATCCGTTTCACGTTCCCGGCAGTTTGCAGCCTATTTTATTATTGCTTCTATTATGGGTGCTGTTCTGATGCTTTTAACAGCCCTGGGATTCTGGAGCGTCGGTTCGATTACTTTGGATACCGCCCCTTCCCTTGGTACATTCGTAGAAGCTGCGATGGCCTATCTTCCGGCGATATGGGTGATGCTGGGATGCTCAATGATACTGATTGCCTATTTGCCTGACAAAACATTTATATCATACATTTATCTGGGGTACAGTTTTTTCAGCGTCTACATTGGCTCCATCGCCCAATTGCCTGAATGGATAAAGAAGCTCACACCTTTCGGCCATATCCCACAGATTCCGGTGGAAGAAATGGACGTATTCAGCCTTGTGGTCCTTATCGTCATCGCTGTACTTCTCTTTGTTCTCAGTTTTGCCGGTTATAGCAAACGGGATATGCAAATGTAATAATTGAATCCATTCCACAAAAATTTACCCCTGAAATCCATTTCAATACCGGATTCCAGGGGTTTTTATATCTTTACTCTACTTCTTCTGCCGCAGCCGCAATCTCATATTGCTCCAGGATAATCCTCTGAATCCTCTCTCTCGTTTCAGAATTGATTGGATGGGCAATATCACGGTACTCACCATCGGATGCCTTTCTGCTGGGCATAGCAATAAACATTCCTTTTTCTCCTTCGATTACTTTAATATCATGTACCACAAATTCATCATCAATTGTGATGGAAACAACTGCTTTCATCTTTCCCTCTTTTGCTACTTTTCTTACTCTGACATCTGTAATTTTCATATTGGATAAGCCCCTTTCCTGTATAGTCCGCAGTTTCTATATCACGTATCTCTCATTTTTCTCTATAACAACCTTAATACCTTCTTCACCCACATGATATGAATTTGCGCGAATGGTATCACGGCTTTCTACAATGCAATTTTCAATATGTGTATTGTCACCCAGGTATACATCATTTAAAATAATAGAATTCTTTATAACACAGTTTTCACTTACAAACACTTTTTTGAACAGTACAGAATTCTCCACATAACCGTTGATAATACATCCGCTGGATACCAGACTGTTCTTCACCTCTCCGCCCGGGTTGTATTTTGCCGGCGGCAAATCATCCACTTTAGAATAGATATCCGGATGCTGCCTGAAGAAGTAATTTCTAACTTCAGGTTTCAGAAAATCCATGTTTGTCTTATAATAGGATTCTACCGTCGCTATGTTACTCCAGTATTCTTTTGTCTTATATCCATAGATTCTCTTAAGATTTTTATATCTTATTAGAATATCTTTTACAAAATCATGCCTGTCCTCCTGGGCACAGCGTTCAACCATTTCAATCAGCTGCCTTCTTCGGATGACATAAATTCCCGCCGAGACCGTACTATAGGAAGATGCCATTGGTTTTTCCTCAAATTCTTCGATTCGGCACTCCTCATTCATCTTGATTACGCCAAATCTGCTGACATCTTCGGACGCAGGCAATTCTTTACAAACAATAGTAATATCAGCCTTTTTCTCAATATGATATTCCAATACCTTATTGTAATCTATCTTGTAGACGCCGTCACCGGATGCGATAATCACATACGGCTCATGACACCGCTTTAGAAAATCCAGATTCTGGTAGATTGCATCTGCGGTACCACGGTACCAGAAACTATTATCAATGGTAACGGTTGGCGTAAATAAGTACAATCCTCCCTGTTTTCTTCCAAAGTCCCACCATTTTGAGGAGCTAAGGTGTTCATTCAGGGAACGCGCATTGTATTGGGTCAGTACTGCCACTTTTTGAATATTGGAATTTGCCATATTACTCAGTGAAAAATCTATACTGCGATAATTTCCTGCAACCGGCATTGCTGCAATCGCACGTTTGTTGGAGAGTTCTTTCATACGATGGTTATTTCCGCCTGCTAAAATAATTCCTACTGCTCTCATGACTTATCACCTGCCTTAATCAATGTCTCGCCGCTGTCAAGTATTCCATTCGGATAATCTTCCGGTACTGTAATACCGTTAATTGCGGTATTTTTCCCGATTTTTACATTAGGCGGAATATATGAATCTTCTCCAATGGTTACCACTCCAAAAGAATACACGTCGGGTTTATAGTGATTCTCTTTCTCCTCTCCGACACCAATTTCTACATTATTGGATATTTCTGTGTTCTCGGCAACAATGCCCTTGTACATATTGACGCCTTCGCCGATCTTAGCTCCCTTCATAATAATGGAATCACGTATTACGGAACCTTTTCCAATCGTAACACCAGCGCCAATTACGGAACTATATACTTCGCCATAAATTTCCGTACCGTCTGCAATGATGCTTTTACTGATCTTCGCATCCGCAGAAACATACTGCGGCGGAAGAAATTCACTGCTGGTATAGATCTTCCAGAACTCTTCATATAAATTGAATTCCGGTATGATATCAATCAACTCCATATTCGCTTCCCAATAAGAACCAAGTGTTCCCACATCTTTCCAGTAGCCATTATACTCATACGCTACCAGCTTGTCACCTTCGTCGTGACAATACGGAATAATATGCTTTCCAAAATCACAATTTACCTGATCCTGTAATTTTATTAGTGCTTCCTTTAAAACCTTCCAGCTAAATATGTAAATCCCCATTGATGCCAGATTACTCTTTGGCTGTTCCGGTTTCTCCTGAAACTCCGTAATTCTGTTTTTTTCATCTGTTATTACAACACCGAATCTGCTTGCTTCCTCCATTGGTACCGGCATGACTGCAATACTGACATCCGCATTGCTGGCTTTATGGAAATCTAACATTACTTCATAATCCATCTTATAAATATGGTCACCGGACAAGATTAAAACATATTCTGGATTATAAGTCTCCATATAAGTCAGATTCTGAAAAATGGCATTGGCAGTACCGGTATACCATTCACTGTTTCCGCTTTTTTCATATGGCGGAAGCACGGTAACCCCTCCGATATTTCTGTCCAAATCCCATGGAATACCAATTCCAATATGTGTGTTAAGTCGTAACGGCTGATATTGCGTTAAAACACCAACTGTATCAACACCAGAATTAATACAGTTACTCAGCGGAAAATCAATGATACGATATTTTCCCCCGAAAGCTACGGCGGGTTTTGCAACCTCTGATGTTAAAACACCAAGCCGGCTGCCTTGTCCACCTGCAAGCAGCATTGCAATCATTTCTTTTTTAATCACGCTATCACCTCTTGTTGTAATTTTGATTTTAATTATAACATGCTTTTTAAGATTAGTGAACACATTTTACAATTTTTTTGATAATTTAATTCAACTTTTAATTATATTTACTATAAAAGTCCTTATCATTCGCAAACCATGTTCTATTTTTTTCGACACATTTAAGTAGTATTACTAAACTTTTTTGCGGTTTTCCGGTTGATTTTTATTATAACTTTTATAATACTAGATTATTCAAGAAAAATTTCTTATTCTTTCGACAAAAAATATACAAAGTTTTTATTTATAATTTCATTATTCTCTTTAATTTTTTTCAAAATGAGCGTATAATGTACCCATTAAGCAATTTGATAACTCAAAAGGAGATTTTTATTATGTATCAGATAGATTTTAATAACCCCATTCATATTCATTTTATCGGTATCGGTGGCATCAGCATGAGCGGACTTGCCGCTATATTAATTGAGCAAAACTTCAAAATATCAGGTTCCGATTCCAAAGAATCACCGCTGACTAAATGGATGGAAGAAATGGGATGCTCTGTTTATTATGGTCAGCATGCTTCTAATTTAAAAGAGGGGACAGATTTGGTGGTTTATACCGCTGCAATCCATCCTGATAATCCGGAATACATGGCTTCGGTGGAGAAAAAGATTCCTATGCTGAGCCGTGCAGAACTATTAGGGCAAATCATGAAAAATTATCAGATTCCCATTGCCGTATCCGGAACGCATGGCAAAACCACTACGACTTCTATGGCATCGCAAATTCTTTTATCAGCCCGGAAAAACCCTACCATTTCCATCGGCGGTATCTTAAAAACAATCCAGGGAAATATACGTGTCGGCGGTCACGAAATATTTATCACGGAAGCTTGTGAATATACCAATAGTTTTCTTCAATTATTTCCCAAAATCGGTTTAATCTTAAATATTGATGCCGATCATCTGGATTTCTTCAAGGATTTAGATGATATCCGTCATTCTTTTCGATTGTTTGCCAGGAAGATTCCGGCAGACGGCACCTTAATCATCAACAACGATATCCCGGACTATCAGGAAATCATACAGGGACTTGCCTGCAAAGTAATTACGTATGGTTCTTCATTGGAAGGGGATTACTATGCCGATGAAATTGCTTTTGACGGCATGGGCTGCGGCTCCTTTGAGTTTATAAAAAACGGAAGGAGGTCAGGGCATTTTCAACTAAATGTACCGGGAAAACATAATATTTTTAATTCACTTGCCGCCCTGGCACTGGGAGATATACTGGATATTCCTGTCGATGTAATGAGAAAAGGGCTTCTCGATTTTGCCGGAACAGACAGGCGATTTGAAAAAAAGGGAGAAATTGGAGGGGTTACCGTCATTGATGATTATGCACACCATCCAACAGAAATCACGGCAACTTTGCAGGCCGCCGGAAATTATCCGCACAATACAATCTGGTGCGTATTTCAGCCTCACACCTATACACGTACCAAATCCCTGATGGATGACTTCGCAAAGGCTCTTTCTCTGGCTGATAAAGTAATCCTTGCAGATATCTATGCGGCTCGTGAGACCGATCGGTTGGGAATCAGTTCCCAAACTTTACAGGAGCGTATCAACCAGATGGGGGGAGAAGCTTATTATTTTCCTTCGTTTGATGCTATTGAAAATTTTTTATTAGAAAATTGTATTCACGGTGATTTGTTGATAACTATGGGGGCCGGGGACGTGGTAAAGATAGGAGAAAACTTGTTAGGCCAATAGTTATTCACATTATCCACATGCTTATACACATTATTATGCGTTAGGCATGTGGATTTTTTTGTGGACAGCTATGTTTACATAACTTTATTGACATAATTCGATATTTTTCCCTTAACCATGATAAGATGGGGGGATGAGAACTCTATTCTTAATTTTATTTTTTATTTGTCCACATTATCCACATTATTCACAATTTTATATCAATATCCATAAATCCTTTTACGTCTAAAAATGCATATTCTCTTTTATTCAAAGTTGTGCTATACTATAAAAACGCCAGTACAGCGTTGCGTAAATATTGCTGAATAAAATGTTTGATATTTGCGTCAGCTTTGGAGGTTAAATTAGGAACCAGTCAGATTTTCAGAATAATATCGGGTGAGTACTATGAATGAATTATTAATACATAATCCCTCTCTTACGGATGTTACCATCATACAAAACGCCTTCATTGACGAATATATGACGGCCGCCAATGGAGAATACGTCAAGCTGTACCTTTATCTGCTTCGTTTAACTTCAGGGGAAAAAGCAATTTCTTTCAGCTCCATTGCGGAAGCACTTGAACATACGGAAAAAGACATCAAACGTGCATTGACTTACTGGGAAAAGCAAAAGCTGCTGACACTTTCCAGCGATGAGAATGGAACGTTGACTTCTATAGAATTTATAAAGATCTCCCCCTCTTCCTCTAAAGAACAAGGAGAGTCCTTTGTATTATCCAAAGAAACGGCTGCAGCAAAAGAATCAATTCGGGAAGCCCCTAAAAAGCTGCCTTTGACCCAGGATCGGATCGCAGCATTGAAAAACCAGGATGATATTGAACAACTCCTGTTCATTGCTGCACAATATCTTGGTAAGACACTTTCTTCGATGGAAATATCAAATATCCTGTATTTCTATGACACTCTGCATTTTTCTACAGATTTAATTGAGTATCTGATTGAGTACTGTGTTTCAAAGGGCAGCAAAAGCAGCCGCTATATTGAAAAAGTAGCATTAGAATGGGCAAAAGAAGGCATTACCACTATAGCGGAAGCAAAAAAGAGTACAAACCTTTACAATAAGAAATACTATGCCATTTTAAATGTTTTCGGGATTAAAGGCCGTGGTCCGGCTCCCGTGGAAATTGAATGTATGGAGCGCTGGCTGAATGAATATCATTTTACTTTAAGCATCATCACTGAGGCATGCAACCGCACGATTGCCCAAACACAGCGTCCTAATTTCCAATATGCCAATAAAATCTTGTCAGAATGGCATAAAAATAATATCAGGCAGCTATCAGACATTCAGATTTTAGATGAAAAACATTTAAAAAACAAGAAAACGAATGTCTCCAATAATAAACCGGCAGCTACAAATAAATTCAATAATTTTCATCAGCGGGAATATGATTTTGAAGAATTAGAAAAAAAATTATTAAATTCTTAATACATATAGTAAATCAGGAAGGGAAAGAAAACTATGGCATTAAAGAATACTCAGTACGACACCATTATGCGTGCATATAACCGTAGGCAGTTGGATCACAAGCGTAATCAAAATGCCCGTATTTCAGAGGCTTATGCTGCAGCTCCCCTGCTCTCTGAGATCGATGCACAAATAGCCGTTTTAAGCGTAAGAAAAGCAAAGCGGCTTTTATCCGGTGATGATACGGCATTAGACTCCCTGAAAGATGAAATTGCAGTATTGTCCCGTAAACGTACTGCTGTTTTAAAAGCAAACGGCTTTCCTTCTGATTATCTGGATATGCATTACACCTGTCCTGACTGTCTTGATACCGGTTATGCAGAAAACGTAAAATGCCATTGTTTCAAACAGGCAGTCATTGATCTGCTCTACACCCAATCTAATATCAGGGATATTCTGGAGCGGGAGAATTTTCAGACCTTTTGTTATGATTTTTATTCAGAAACTATGATCAATCCGGCTACGGGACATTCTGCGCTTACTACAATCAGGCAAATCGTAGCAGAATGCAAACAATTTATACATAATTTTGATGAAATCTGCGAAAATATTTTCTTATATGGTGATACCGGTGTGGGAAAAACTTTTTTGAGCCACTGTATAGCCAATGAACTGCTGGAAACTTCTCACTCCGTTATTTATTTTACTTCCTTTGAATTATTTGATTTGTTTTCAAAAGCAACTTTCCAAAGGTATGATAATGATAAAGAATCACAACAGATGCATACCTATATTTTTGATTGCGACCTGCTGATCATTGATGACCTTGGCACGGAGCTGACAAACTCTTTCGTCTCATCTCAATTGTTTTTGTGTATCAATGAACGGCTGCTTCGTAAAAAATCCACCTTGATATCTACCAATCTTTCTCTTGATGTTTTCCGGGATACTTACTCGGAACGTACTTTTTCGCGTATTTCCAGTAATTATATGATGCGTAAGGTGATTGGTGATGATATACGAATTAAGAAGAAATTATCAGGCGGAGGTGCTTGACCTGTAGAAACTATGTGATACACTTAATTATGTAATATACTATTATACGATGGAGGAACTGTCATGCCGCAAGCGGAAGAACGTAACTTAGAAACGATACCGGTTGGCCCTTTGGGTATTATCGCCTTGGAAAGCCACCGGATATTAGGCGAGAAAATAAATGCACACCTGATAGAATGGAGGAAAAAACGTTCCAATACCCACCCGGGTTCTCTAGAGCGCAAATCTAACAGCTATCTGATCAATACCAGTGTTCCACGCTTTGGTTCCGGTGAAGCAAAAGGTGTTATTAAAGAATCCGTACGAGGTGACGACTTATATATTTTAGTGGATGTGTGTAATTATAGTATCACTTATCATCTTTGCCAAAATATAAATCACATGTCTCCGGATGATCATTTCCAGGATTTAAAACGTATCATTGCGGCAGTAGGAGGAAAAGCCAGAAGAATTACAGTTATCATGCCCTATTTATATGAAAGCCGCCAGCACAAACGGACCCGCAGGGAATCGCTGGACTGTGCACTTGCTCTTAAAGAATTGGTTCGAATGGGGGTAGATAATATCATTACTTTCGATGCCCATGATCCCCGTGTACAAAATGCGATTCCCTTAAAAGGATTTGAAACGGTACAGCCGGTTTACCAGTTTATCAAAGGACTCTTCCGTGCAGTTCCTGATCTGCATATCGATAAGAATACCATGATGGTAATCAGCCCCGATGAAGGCGGCATGAGCCGTGCCATCTATATGGCAAATGTACTTGGGCTGGATATGGGAATGTTTTACAAACGCAGAGATTATGCCCGCATTATAAATGGAATGAATCCTATCGTTGCTCATGAATTTTTAGGCGCAGATGTGGAAGGCAAGGATATGATCATTATTGATGATATGATTTCATCCGGAACAAGCGTCCTTGAAGTGGCTGCTCAGCTGAAAGAGCGTAAGGCAGGCCGAATATTTATCTGCTCTACTTTCGGACTGTTTACCAATGGATTAAATGTCTTTGACAAGGCATATAATGACGGATTATTCGATTATGTGTTAACAACAAATTTAGTATACCAGACACCTGATCTTCTTGGAAAACCTTATTATATTAACTGTGACTTGAGTAAGTACATTGCATATATTATTGACACGCTAAACCATGATGCATCCATTAGTAATTTGCTGAGCCCGATTGAGAGAATCAATAATTTTTTAGAAAAACATAGTTAAGTATTCCTCTTCCCTCTTGTGGCAGGTGAAAAGGATAACCTGACGACCGCTTCGATGCAGCCAGTTTAAAGTGCGCTGCAGGCGTTTGTCATCATACATGGCAAACGCATCGTCCAAAATGATTGGCATGGATTCTTGCCCGGAAAGCAGCTCTGCCGCTGCCATACGAAGAGCAAAGTATATCTGCTCCATAGTACCATAGCTGACTTGTTCCAGAGACAGGAGTTTATTAGGAGTGTTGATACGCACCTCCATGTCGGCATCCAGATACACATTCGTATATTGGCCTTCTGTTATTTCACTTAATATTTCCGAAATTCTCCGGTTAAGCTTCCAGGCCGTTTCATTGTATATCTCATCTGAAATCTCCTGCAGAGTGGTAATTGCAAGGCAGACCGCCTCCTGTTCCCTCTCCAGTTTATCTGTCCCGGCGAATTCTTCCTGAATTTCTTCTAAGGTCTCTTTTAGATTATTTTGAACCGTTCGCTTTTCTTTCAGATTTTCAGCCACATGCTCCAGTTTCCATTGTAGCTTTTTAATCGTCTCTTCCAGTTCTTCCGCTTCCCGCTGCTCCATATCTTCTTTAACCGGAGCCTGTCTGTTTGCCATTAATTCTATGAGCTGTCGTTCTGATTTTTTCTGCTTCCATAAGAAACATCCAAATACTATTATCCATGTTAATAAAGACAATAATTTTATCAAAATATTGGGAGTGAAAACGCAGATCAATAGTACGACTGCACCCAGAGTCCATAAAATAAACTGTTCAATGAGTTTTCCCCTTTTTTGATTCTCTGATTTCTGATGCTCTGATTTTTGGCTATTTAAACTTTTCCTGAACTCTCGCTTTTTTTCTAAAGCATTGCTGAGCCTGAAACTGCATTCCTGTTTTTCCTGCCGGATATGATCAATTTCCTGTTGGACATAATCCAGCTTCATCTGTACTTCCTGGCGATGCCCCTGTATTTTAATACTTTCCTGCTTCTTTTGTGCAATTAGTTTCTTTCTTTTTTCATTTAGCTGGCTAATCGCTCCGGATACATCGATTTCACTGCCTCCAGCATTTTGCATGTTAGACATATAATTTTGTAATTCCTTAGCCAGCCCTTCATCGGTCCTGCTGCCTTTCTGCTGAAAAAAGACCGTATTTTGAAAAGCTGTTTCATTCATTCCCGCCATTAGAATCTCAAGATCCCCTTGCTGTACCGATAACTCTTCTCCGTCACTTTCACATACCAATTGTACGGATTTATTCTTTTTGTTAAAATCCCGTTCCAGCCGAAAGCGCTTGCCGCCACTTTCAAATCGCAATATTCCTGCATAATGTGATGCATTTTCCCAAGGTTCCCGCAAGCTATACTCGTCATTTTTGGAAGCGCGTCCACGCAGCTTGTCAATACCGAAAAACATCCCCTTAATAAATGAATGCATTGTGGTCTTGCCCATTTCATTGGCTCCGTAAATGATATTGATTCCAGAATGAAAATCTATTGTTTCATTGGTAAATTTTCCAAATTTCTTAATTTGTAATTCCCGAATCTCCATACTGCTACCTCTGCGCCTCCAATAATGCCTGTATACCATAATACAAAGCCTTCTTCTCCATATTAATGTCCGTGTTCTCTGGACATCCGATATGCCCGCAGGGTGCCTCGACATCCTTCATCTCAGGCCGATACAGCTTCCTGATATAATGTCCCACAATATTTTCCCGGTTTTGCTGTTCCAGTCTTTCAAAGTCGTATGCGGGTTCAGAAATATCTATAACCTCAATAACGTTTCCTATCTGCATATAGGAGGATGTATCAAATATGATGTCAGGATCTCTCAAACCCAGAATTGTAATTTTATAAATATGATGTGGACCTTTTCTTTCTATCAAATCTGATATCTTTTCTTTCAACGCAAAATTAGTGGTTGATGCATCACACGTGATTTCAAGATGTATATACTCCCGCAGTGCCCAGGGTATAAATTCTGTGGTAAGCGTTCCATTCTCATACTTTCCGGATATAAATCCATGAATACCCGTATCATTTTTGTCTAAAGGCTCCAATGCACCTGCGTAAATCATGCGGTCTTTAGTCAATATCTGCGGCTTATGTATATGTCCCAACGCTATGTAATCAAAGCCGGACATCTGCATTCTCTTTTTATCCAGGGGAATATGTTTTTCATCCCCTCCATGAGCTAACAGAATGGTCAGTGCTTCTGTTGGCTCCGGCTGCAGTTTATCATAAAGACGCTCTGTGATCTCTCTTGTATGATAGCTAAAACCATAGATTTCTGTGTTCAAATCTAAAATGGTCTTTTTCTCGCAGTCAGGTTCATACAGAAAGGTTACATTTTTATTCCATTCAAAAGTACGATAATAGGAATCTTGCTTTAAATAATCGTGATTTCCTGCAATCAAGACAACTTTTGTTTTCGTCAACTTGCCAAACAGATAATTAAGCTCTTTCAATTCACGCATTAAAGGCTGCCTGTGAAACAGGTCTCCGGCGATCAGCAGCAAATCAATCTTCTCATTTTCTGCTTTTTGAATCAAACGGCGAAAGCTTTCCCATATCTCGGTCCGGCGCTCTTCTCCCCAGGGAAAATCTGAATCCGGGAATGCACCCAGATGTATATCTGCTGTATGGAAAAATCTCATCTGCTCCACCTCCTGATTATATACAACGACAATATTTTTGCCGCTGTATTCATATCCTGCATCCTAGAGCGTGTTTGATAATTCATTGCACCGTTCTGAACGCCCCACTTTGCGGGCTACTGCGTTGCAATTTGGGCAACATAGCCCACTATGCCGCCCAAATTGCGCCTTGAATCCCATAAACTGGGACATCCAGCCCGGCACAAGCAATTTTCAAACACGCTCTAATGCTATAATTCTATTTTGTTATATTTAAGGCTTGTATCAAATCCGCAATAATATCCTGCACGTTTTCAATCCCAACTGATAAACGTATCATTCCCGGAGACACCCCAGCCTCTTTCAGCTGCTGATCATTCATCTGACGATGCGTGTGACTGGCCGGATGAAGGACACCTGTTCTGGCATCTGCAACATGGGTCACAATTGCCGCTAATTTCAGGCTGTCCATAAACTGCACTGCACTTTCCCTTCCTCCTTTTAATTCAAAGGATATCACGCCGCAGGTCCCTCCCGGCATATATTTACGGGCTAATTCATAGTATTTATCCCCTTTCAGACCTGCATAGCTTACATTGGAAACCTTTTCATGCTGATTTAGAAATTCAGCTGCTTTCTGTGCGTTATAACAATGTCTTTCAACACGAAGAGGCAAAGTCTCCAATCCTACATTGAGCAGAAAACAGTTCTGCGGTGAAGGAATAGAGCCTAAATCTCTCATCAACTGCACTGTGGCTTTCGTGATATAGGCAGCTTTTCCAAACTTTTTAGTGTAGGTTACTCCATGATAAGATTCATCCGGACTGGTTAATCCCTTGTACTTATCTCCACATGCATCCCAGTCAAAATTGCCGCTGTCAACGATGGCGCCTCCTACCTGTATCGCATGTCCGTCCATATATTTTGACGTTGAATGTGTGACAATATCAGCGCCCCATTCGAACGGACGGCAGTTAACCGGTGTGGCAAACGTATTATCTACGATTAAAGGTACTTTATGGTCATGAGCAAGCTTCACAAATTTTTCAATATCCAATACTACTAATGCCGGATTAGCAATGGTTTCGGCAAATACAACTTTCGTATTTGGCTGAAATGCTTTTTCTATTTCTTCGGCCGGAGCATCTGCATCTACAAAAGTACAATCAATTCCCAGCTTTTTCATGGTTACCCCAAACAGATTGAAGGTTCCGCCATAGACCGCTGATGCACAAACGATATGATCTCCCGCCTCACAGATATTGAACACCGCATAAAAATTGGCTGCCTGTCCGGAAGACGTCAGCATAGCCGCCACGCCTCCCTCTAAATCCGCAATTTTTGCTGCGACTGCATCATTGGTAGGATTCTGAAGTCTTGTATAGAAATATCCGCTATCTTCTAAATCAAACAGTCTTCCCATTTCATCGGTTGTGTCATATTTGAACGTAGTGCTTTGATAAATAGGTAATACCCTCGGCTCCCCTTTACCGGGTTTCCAGCCGGACTGGATACATTTTGTCTCAATTTTGTAATCGCTCATCTTGTTTACCTCATCTCTTTCCTTTTATATTTATTTTATAATTCCCGTAAAATCAATTCTGTGATTCCTTGATTCCACCCGCCTTCTATGCGCAGCACTTTTTCATGTCTCCCATAGTCATATTCCTCCCAAATCATATTTTTGATTCCACTGCCACCATGATAACCATGAATGAGCCGGATCCTGTAAACGCTGCTGCCTGTTCGTTTAAGTTCAGAATCAATCTTTTTCTTTGCCTCTTGTATATTCAGTCCATGCAAATCCAGTTCAATAATTCCGGCATTCATTTTTTCTCCTGTGTATAACACTGCATATGGTAAGAAATTCTTTTATGCTGTGTTGATTTTGAATTTTTTAAATAGTTAACGACACTGACTATAGTTTATCAAGCGAAAAAATAAAAGTCAATGAAAGGAGGAAATTCTTTTAAGGGTAGACTTTATGGGGGTACTATATGGGGTTCCCATTAAGATATTTTTCCAATAATTTGTTCCCATTGTAACTCAGCTTTAAAGAAAAGAATGGGGCATCTTCTTCAAGTAATTTCAGGAAAATCTTATCACCCTCCCAAAGTTCTAATTTTAGCAAATCTTTTTTAGGTATCCATTGAAGTTCACCTTCATTGCAGGGTATCAATTCTCCTGCAAATTCATCCGCCGTATACAGACATATATATTCTGTTTCCCATTTATCCGTCAGGAATGTAATGATACCGCGAAATTTCCACGATATAAGAGTCAGTCCGGTTTCTTCCATGACTTCCCGAAGCAGACATTCCTCCGGACTTTCTCTTTCTTCAAAACGTCCGCCGACCCCTATCCATTTATTCTTATTTACATCGTTTTTCTTGACCGTACGATGCAGCATCAGGTATTTTTCATCTTTCTCAATATAGCACAAAGTTGAACACTTCATATTCTTCGTTTCCCCTTTCTTTAATTTACTAATCAATTTTAGACTCAATTCGTCTAATAGTCAACCAGTAGTCCCTACGATATATTATTTTTAGGCTATCCTTAAATCCTCTAATCCCTTCTTTAATATATTTCTTAGCCGCATTGATATCCCTGTCATGCCTTGCATGGAATCAGATTCTATAGATGGAACGATATATTTATAAACAAATTATGTTGACATTAGCATATAAGGTTGGTAATATATGATATATATAACTACATATTGATCTACATTTGCCATAATAATGATTTGATACAGAAATTAGATATTATACGGGTTACAAGAAAAGCCTGTATTAATATACAGTCAGTAAAAGGACATAGGTGATCTTCATCATATTTCACAGAATGCGCAACTAGTTCTGATTAGTAATCCAATGATTAAATACAATAGGTTTCGTTCCAACCTGATTTGTCTAAAAGGTATAGGATGGAGGTAATTATGCGTAGTAAAAAGATTTTATATGGTGGGGTATTTGTTATACTTATTCTGATAGTATTATTAGGAATTGCTTGGAAATATAATTCAAATGATAGTAGTGCAGCACTGATGGAATCAAATCAAGTACCAAACGATTATTCCAAGGCACAGGCAATAGAGGATAATTGTGTAGTGTATGAAGAACTGGAATTAATTAGTGGAGATAATATATGGAATACATTTATAGAAAAATCATGTAAAAATGACAAAGAAACGTCTGTACGTGTGGTGAGTTTTATTGATAACGTTCCATATGTTTCAGATCTGGTTTATGATGGTGATAAGTATTATTGTTATGAAGAAGGAAAAAAAAGTAAAGGACATCAATATATTAAAGAAGTTTCGGGGACTGTATCCGCAAGTGGAAGAACAGAACGTTTCGTGGTATTAACGGATGATGAAAATATTACATATGAGGAAATAACGGGTGATCTGGTTAGCAGCCAGTCTGAAGATATCTTTCCGGAACATTATGAATTAATATCAACTCTGATGGGAGTTGAATAAATAGTAAAGCCTATTAATTAATATGAATTCCCATCTATTTGGCAAATGTCAATCAATATATTTTTGAATGAGGGGAAGCATACCATTTACCAATATCATTGAAGATAGATATTATTTTAAGTGAAGAACAGTTATTCAATGGATTGGAAATGGATTATCTTGGAATGTATCAGCTTGTGAAATCTTATATATAAGTTCAAGAGTATAAAGTTAATATTGTTAGAACCACAGCTACGGAATTTGATGATCAAAATTCTGATAGTTCATCAAAAAAAAGTGCCATTTTTGTTGCAGATGGTATCCAATATACGTTAACTGGAAATGTGTCAATAGAAATTATAAAAGGAATAGTGGACACTATGAGCTAGTATAACTCACGTTAATTAACGTGAATTATACTAGGGGGGTTGAACCCCTGATGGGGTATGTTGAAATGATTTCTGATTCAGTCATCATTTGCATTATTATCAGTTCGATTCAAAAAGTAGTTATGAGTATTTGAGGTTAAATGTTACTGACCGTAACAAGAATAAGAGAATAAAGATTTATTATAAATGAAATTTATGATATTTTAGTATACGTTTTAAAATTTGGTGCATTTTTTTGCGTTTCTTTTAAATAGGGCCATTATGCTTATAGCCAGGGTTGATAAAGCCAATAATATATATTGAATGATCGCAGTGGAATCTTCTGTCTTAGGCTGGCTGGTGCTTTTCGTTTCTGTTTCCTTCGACTCTTGATTGTTGGAAATGGTTAACGTAATCTTTTGACCTGGTTTTGTAATATCAAGCTCAAATTTATATTTCGTTTTGTTCAGTACAAATCCCTCCGGAGCCTTTGTCTCAATCACATAATATTTACCGCTTGGCAGTGCAGCGCTCTTCGCATATCCTTTTGCATTTGTTTTCAGCCTGCCTATTACTTTATTGTCAGCATCTACGATATCAAATTCTGCATCTTTTAGTTTCTTTTTGGTTCCTGATGATATTTTTATGATCTCTACAAATCCCTGGTACGCATTGATTATCGCACTGTCTTCATCATCCTCATCTGTATCAACAGGCACCCTGTTATCTTCATTGCCGTACTCTCCTGTTATCTTAACGGTATTTTCAAGCTTAACAAGGTTCGTATTGTCAGTAACACTGTCGGCAAGGATTACCTTGACCGTTAAGGATACATTATCGCCAGCTTTTAGTTCATTGAGAATTATGGATAAATCATCTGTCTTAGTAACGATAACCTCTTCACCTTTCTCAGTTAAGACCCTGTTGCTTACTTTAAAGGATGCCTTACCATCCTTGACTAAAGCTTTCAGTTCCTTACTAAGCGTATCCACAATACTGATATTATAAATTGAGGTATTGCCATAGTTATCTACGGTTATTTTATAAGTGGCGGTGTCACCTAAGTCGTAATATTCTTTGTCAGCTTCTTTCGTTACCGACATGAGCGGATTGTATACGTTGATGACTTCTTTATCCGTATCATCCTCATCCTCCGGTACGGGCGTCGGCTCATCATCCTTATCATAGGTTCCGATCACCTTGACCAGGTTTGCCAGCTCTTCCAGATTTTCTACGTCTTTGATCGCTTCACGGTCAGCAATTTCAGCCGTGAATTCCAATGTTACGCTGTCTCCTGCCGCTAATTTATCAAGCACTACTTCCTTCGCAGAATTTTGTATAATGGTTACCTTGTTGCCTTTGGCCGTCGTGACGGTGCCGGATCCGTCGATATCGAACCTGGCAGAATCTTTTACCAATGCCGCAGCCAGTTCTTCCGGTATGGCGTCAATCACGTATAAGTCAAAAACGTCCGTATTGCCGTCATTGCTGACCGTTATCGTATAATTGACGGTATCTTCATAGCAGTACCACCCGGATATCTTATCGCCGTCATCCGTGACTGTTGTTTTATCTGCGATCTTTTTCACTGAAATCAACGGCTTGTAAATGCTGACCGGCACTTCGGAATCATCCGGATCTGCCGGGGTCGGGTTTTCAGGATCTTCGTATCCGGGCGTTACCGTTACTTTATTTTTCAAGCCTTGGGTATCCGCAAGCTGCTTCACGGTTTCCCAATCAGAAACCGTAACGGCAAACTTCACGGTAACGGAATCACCCACTCCGATTTCATCAATGGTAATGGAAGTATTTCCATTGACGGTAATATTTGCTGTTTTTCCTAATGAGGTTTTGATTTCCTTTCCAACGTCAAACTTTGCACTGCCGGATACGACCGCCTTTAACAGTTCTTCGCTCATTATGTCTTTCACTACGGACTGGTACAGCGGAGTGTTGCCCTTATTGCTTACCGTGATGTTGTAAGTGATCTGATCGTCTGCAGTATACCAGTAACCCGTGTCGGAATCCCCTTCCCCTTTCGCATCGACTTTCTCGATCTCAACAATGGGGTTGTATACGTTCAAAGAGTCCGTGTCGGTATCGTCTTCGTCTTCCGGAACCGGCGTCTTTTCATCCCTGCCGTTGTCATATTCCCCGGTAATCTTAACTACGTTTTCAAGGTCCTCAAGCTCGGTCATTGTCTTATCTACGTCAATGATCTTTGCCGCATATTCAATCTGGAAGCTGTCACCCATTTTTAATTCAGATATATGCAGCTTGTTTGTATTATTTTTATCTACAGTAACAGTGATCTCTTCGCCTTTTTCCGTAGTAATGTTACCGCCTTCGGGTATCACATAGGATCCGGTGCCATCCACCAGAACTGCTTTTAATGCTTCACTGGGTTCTTCAGATAACACCAGGTTCGTGATGTCGATGTTGCCATAGTTGCGGACCGTCAGGGTCACCTTGATATCATCATTGAAGTCATACCATCCGGATACCCGGTCTCCCTGGTATCTCCCGTCTACCAGCTCAACGCACGTGGTTTTGTCGAAGGACTTTGCGACAGACAGTTTCGGTTCGATTTTTACGTTGTTTACATTAAAAGTAATCACCTCGGCTGCAGTGCCATCGTAATAATTTAATTCAGCCTCCCAACCGGGATTAAAATGGTCTACTGCAGACTGTGTTTCTACGACCTTGAATTTTCCTTGGTTAGTTGGCGTATACAAGTAAGGAATTGTATTAAGATATGTTCCTGTCTCTCTTTCATCACTCAAAGTATCATACGCAGTTGTATTGTATCCTGTTCCATTCCATTCATATACATCAAAAGTGACTTCTGATAATGGTATACCGGTACCATCTTCGGTCTTTACTAATGTTAATGAATTATCTGGAACTGTATATAAAGGCACATAAGTTATTACCTTATTAGAGTCAAGCGTACCAGCATCTATTGCATCGCAGGTCAAGGATGCCGTGTTATTAATTTTTGCCATTCGCTTTGCATCATCCCAATATTTATCTGACTTTAAGTCTGTTGAGTCTTTGATCGTAACCGGGACTGTAGTTGTGAAAACCCTGTTATAAAACGTCGCGTTATTCAGGTAAGTGCTCTTGGCTGATATAAGCAGCTTATTTCCATCCTGCACGCTTCTATCAAACCAGCTGGTGCAGTCAGCTCCTGATTCATTTACAATTTTTATATTTGTGCTGTCAATAGTCAAACCGTCGTCTATTTCATCGTAAATGGAATAGGTTCTGTAATAATTACTTGCCATTTCATATGCCGTGGTGGTTTCAATCGTATAGGAAAATTTTTCTTTTCTGGGATCAGGACTCTCATTTAAAGTATTTTCGGTCACTAATTTTTCATTACTATCAGATACTTTCTTTTTGATGGCTATGGGGCCCTTAAATAATTTTTCCGCTACACACGCAATGCCACCAGATGTTAGTCCACTGTCACGAATGAATGTATATGTCAGGGTTAAGCTTGAACCCTCAAACAAAGCTGTCACCATTCCTCTTGCGTCTAACTCAAGATCCGGAAAATTATCGGTATTCATTGCATAAATATAAGGATTTGTATTTACCGTATTATATCCAAACCAACCTAATGCTACAGATGAAACAAAGATAGTCTCTTTTGTCCTTTTAAATCCATTTTTCAAAACTATCCCTTGCTGCAAGTCGACATCCTGCCATGAGGAATATCCTTTCATGGATACAGGAGTTGTAGTACCTGCTTTGAAAAACTCATACTTAATCTCAACCCAATTTGCTCCACGATTCATAATTCCTGGATACGATGAAAACCTCAGCCTTACACCTTGACCGCTATTTATTGCCCTGTCAGAAACATCCCAGTCCAAAGCTGTGACTTTTACATCAATCCATTCGCCATTATAATAGCCATTTCTTGGATATGTAGCGCAAACTTTGCCAGCGCTTGAACCGTTATATTTATATGAATTATCTACCGTTACATACATCATATCATTATCTTCTAAAGTGTCATATAAATTTGCAGCAACATCAGAACCCGTTCTTAGACCAATAGCTCCACTGTACTCTGATGGAATTTTAAGAGTACCGTTGGTAACAGTCATTCCCTGGGAAATATTACTCGTTCCATTTGCTCTAAACGTTACGTAATCCTGATAATCATTTGCAGATCTGGAGCCTGGAGTAATGAAACTTTCATTTTTTAATTCTGTTTCACTTTCCTTTTCTTCAGCCTGTGCTGTTTCCGTGATTTTTGTTTCTGTTTCTGGTCCTGTTTCTGTCTCTGTTTCCACTTGTGTCTCAGGCTCCTGGAATATGGATGTTCCCGTAATGGTAACGTCACTCTCCGGCATAAGGAAGGAACGGATTTCACCTGCTTTCCCTATTCCAACCTCTTTGCCATCCTGATCGGTGGCCTCCAAAGATTCCAGGACATAATTTTCTTCCACTTTCACTTCTAAAAAAACCTTTTGCCCAGGTGAATAAGATTCATTTTCTGTTTCTATTTTCACATGCTCTATTTTGTCTATTTTGACTTTATAGGTCTTTCCCTCCTGTGCTGTGTCAGCGGCATACACCGCTCCCGGAAGAAATCCTGTAATTAATAAAGCCATTGCCAGGAGGATTGATAAAAACTGTTTTATATTATTCTTCATTACTTTTCTTTTCCTTTCATTTGATAAATTGGTGGGTTCCAAAAGCGAACCCGGTTCGTTTTTTAGTATAAAAAGAGCACCTTTCTCTACAGATGCCTTTTTCATTAATTTTTAATTTTCTGGATCCGGATTTATCCCGGATGCAGCAAAGCCATATCTGTCCATTACAGATCTATGCTCTACTGTTCTAACCGGCGGTAATGCCGAGTCGTCCATTAGACATCTATTTTGAGAAAAGATGTTCTCCTAATAAGGTATTTTTGTTACTCGAAAGTCCGATTGCTTGTGGCACAGTTTAAGATAATATCATAGTATTCCGGGGTAGCATGTGTCAGACCTTCAGCGTCAGTTGACCAAAGATCAACAACACATTTACTCCAAATACGACCATTAGTATCATTGTAAGTGTAATACGCAACCGAAGCATAATATATCGTATTATCTTTTAAATTAGAATTATGACCCGGACTATTCTTCCAAGCAGTCATAATTTCATCAACAGTCATTTGTCCCGGTACTTTCACGCAACTAATCTGGGCACCATGATGACACCTTAAAAAACTAAGTTCATCAGAACCATCATAGAGATATGCATGGTAACCTGCTTCTAATCTTGTTGTTCTTAAATAATTTGTAGACCATGAAAGTTTTGAAAGTCCCTGTGACTCACGGTAATTGTTAATGGCATCAAAGATAGCCTTAGACTGCTCAGGATAATACGTCAATACCTGGTTTGCTTTCAACGTCAAGGCGTTAATTTTTGCTTCAAACTCATTATAGTAATGGTAAAGTTGCGTGGCCGTGTAACTATTATAACTATCCACGACTGCTTGGGCGTCATTTATGATTGCCAGAGCCTGTTCATATCCTTCCGCTATCCCGTTTGAAGCCAGCATATTAGAAATCTTGTTGTTTAATTGATCAATTTGATTTTTAATATCTGTCCTGTAAATAGACCTGTTCAACAGGGTATTCTCTATCACATCATTTGAAGAACCATTTCCATCCGGTTCATCCGCATTACCGCCAGTATCCTCATCCTCCCAAGGGATGATTTTGACTGTATGGGTATTTTTTCCGCTCGTATTAAAGTAATACTTATAATCACCCATCGTTATCCAACAGCCCGTCAGCTTCTTACCGCTGGCGTCTACATAGTAGTTACCGGCTGAAAGACGGATCCAGCAATTTTTTTGCATTACGCCGTCCGCATTGACATAATAAACCTTGTCAATCCACTTGCCGGTCTGCATGATTCCTTTGGCATTGAAATAATAGGTTTTACCACTGACGGTTTGCCAGCCGGTCTTGACCATGCCTTTGACCGTGTAATACTTTTTGCCGCCATAGGCGTTGATTCCGGTGCCGTACAGCTTGCATTTCGTTGAGAACAAATACTTTTTACCGCTTATGATCTTGATTCCCTTATAAGCCTTGCCGTTCGTCTTGGCAAAATAATACTTGCCTCCCTTGACGGTTTTCCAGCCCTTTTTATAAAGAACACCCTTGGAACCAAAGTAATAGTAGCTGCCCTTAATCTTTTTCAGTCCTTTGACTTTCTTCCCTTTATTGTTATAATAATAAGTCTTTCCGGATTTCTTTACCCATGCGTTTTTTGCTGCCGCATCCGTATTGAATGCGATGGTGCCAACGCAAAGCAAAATTAATGTCAGGAAAAACATGCCTTTTCTCAAATTAATATTCAGTTTTTTTATTTTTTTATATTCTTTCATAACGTTTACTCCTTCCTGTAGGTTAGCAGTAATGATATGTTGTTATCTTTTACCATATTATAGCAAAGTATATATATGTTGTATACTAATATTCTGCTACTCTGCTATTTATACACCTACAGATTCTATCACCCCCTTTTCTTATTATATTTTTTATTTCCTCAATACCGCACAGGCAAAGCGGAAACTCATCATCGGAAAACGCTACTATTTTTCATATGTTTATTGGATTGACCAAAAAAGCTTCTACCGGATGCTTTTCAATTATTATCACCTCCATAAAAATTTTAATATTTATGAATAACCCATTAGGCAAATTCCATTATTTACAAGGAATTTATGGTATATTCAACTACAAGCAACGCCAATTTTTTCTAACTTTAAAATTTGGATTTAAAAATAAGAAATAACTATCGAGTTTCAGAATGGTACAAGAAAATTACTTAATGTTATCCTACAGATTAACGATAAATTCCGATATACGATAACCGGATTTCATATTAGCAGGAAACTAAGACTTCATTTTTAGTATGTTGATATGATAAGTTGCATTATTTTATGCATTCATACTTCTCATAAACTAACAATAACACATCTTTCATACTTTGTCAAAACTAATTTTTACTCTATTATAAACTATTTTTTACTCTATTATAAACTTTTTTTAATATCAACAATAATAAACTCTGATTGAGAACCCGTTCTTAACGGATATCCCCATCCCGCGATCCCGGAAGAAACAATGATCTGGAAATCGTCTATTTTTTTGTAACCGTAATTCAGTTCCCCAAATCCTAAAATATCGCTGATTAACCCAACAGGCCAAATCTGTCCGGCATGGGTGTGCCCGGATAATTGCAGGTCATAGCCGGCCTTACTGTTTTCGTCCAACTCAACAGGGCGATGATCCAAAACAACCAGAAAATCATTGGTATCGATACCTTTTAATAATTCATCACTGTTTCGGCGGTTTGCTTCAACCGGAAATGACGGATCATCCCGGCCTATTAATGTGAAGTCCTCACTGATACGATAACTTTCGTCTCTTAATGCAACTATCCCGGCCGATTGTATCGCCTCCTGTAATTGAATGACAGTGTAATCTGCCTCTTGATAATACAGGGCTTGATCGTGATTTCCATATACATAGAAAGATCCATAGCTGCTTTGAATAGAACCAAGTATTGGCATTAACTCATTTAATTGAGATAGAGAAGTTCTTTCATCAACAATATCCCCGCATAAAATAACCATGTCAGGTTTTACGTCTTCAATTTCTTTACAGATTTCTTTCAATCTTTCGGCGCCTATGGTAGTCCCATAGTGAAGATCGGACAGCATAGCGATCCGATACCCTTCATCACGTATATTTTTTTCTGTATAGATGGTATAGTCTTGTTCTACTATATGCCTCATATTCCAATAACCATATCCCAGTAACATTATGGTACAAAATAGAGGAATCAGTCCGCTCTTCCAGATTTTCCGAAAGTTAACCAACTTATTCTGATTCTTCTCAGCGGAAGATAACTTTTTTAGAATAAAGTATAATAAGTCCATACACAAAGCAAAAGAAAAGATATGCAGTAAGATAACAGCCCATATTCCCCAGATATTTAAGGCGAAAATAGTAAGAACTATACTGCACAATTTTAGAATTATTCTGATCCAGCGTTTTTCTATGTTTATTTTAAAGAAGCCGGCCATTCTTTTCAGATAAAAATAAAGGTATATACCAACCAGGATCATAAAAATTGCTGGCAGTACAAAGAATAGAATATACATAAACTCTCCTTACTATGGTCGATGATAGGAATTTTAACCGTATTTTGGTATTCTAACGTCAATCCTTCATTTTTGTCAATGAAATTATACCTTATCGATTAATATCCTGAATTTGTGTACAATGTTTCCAGCCGAAACATATCAGTTTTTAACCAAATCATAGCTTTCGGCTATCATTCTCTTTATTTCATTTCCCGGTACTGTTCCATCCAATATAATGGAATTCCAATGCTTCTTATTCATATGATACGCAGGCACCACAGACGTATAAGCATTTCTCCAGAATTCCACCCATTCCGAATCGCATTTTACATTGATCCAGATGCAGTCATTTTTTTCATAAATATAAACAAAACTCTTTTTATTTTTTTTGCATCTCATAACTGTCCAATTATCATCATGGAATGGATAATCTTCATATGTATCCGAAAGAGATTTACTGTATTGAATGACTTCTTTTCTTGTTATCAACTTTTTTCAATTTCCTTTCAATATAACCAATATGAGTGAACGCTCTTTTCACCGAGATCACAAATCAAGTATAAAAAATTCAATTCAGCACAAACTAATTCAGAGGTGATATCATGGAAAATTACACGAATGGTCCTGAAATGCCTATAGGATTTGGCATGGCCCTTGCACAAAATATAGACTCAATGACTTATTTTTCTTCTTTATCAAGAGATGCTCAACATAGCATTATCGAGCATGCGCATTCCATTAAATCGAAAGAAGAGATGCAATCTTATGCACAATCCCTGGTAGATCACGGTAAAATGACCTGAGTGGAGAAGTCGATTCTAATAAAATTTATGAATCGACTTTTCCTTTTACTGTGCCATCGTGTAAATATTTTTCATATCTTCCATATCCAGTTTCTGAAATCCGCCAATCTTTCTGGTGTTCTGAAAACTGCAGTTATATGCCAATTCCTGAATCTGAGTTTCATTCACTTGTATCCCCAGCTCCCGAAGATTGACAGGCATTCCGATTTCTCTAAAGAAATATTCCATCCGCTCAATAGCTAATAAAGCCATTTCTTCATTATCCGATGACTTCTCTTCCAGCTGCATCACACGAACTGCAAACCGGGCAAATCTCTTTGGAGATTTCCTGTATACATATCTTGCCCAGCTTCCCCAGATAGCTGCCAGACCTGCGCCGTGTGCCACATCAAACATTCCGCCCAGCTCATGTTCCAACTGATGGCATGCCCAATCACCGGTAGCCCCGCAGCCTGTCAGACCATTGTGCGAAAGACTGCCTGCCCACATAATTTCCGCCCTGGCCTCATAATTTTGCGGATCTTTCATTAAGATTCCGGCATTATGTATTACTGTACGCATCAAGGCTTCACTGATGCTGTCAGTCAATTCCATACTTTCCTCCGGTGCAAAATACCGTTCCATTGTATGCATTAAAATATCAGTACATCCACAGCCAGTTTGATAAGCCGGCATGGTACTGGTTACTTCCGGATTCATCACTGCAAACCTGCATCTGCAATACTCGCTTTTGTATCCGCGTTTCTGCCAGCCTTCTTCATTCGTAATGACGCTTGAGTTGCTCATCTCGCTTCCTGCTGCTGCCAAAGTTAATACTGCGCCAATCGGTACACAACCCCTGGCTGCTCTTTTTCCCGCATAAAAGTCCCATACGTCTCCTTCATTGAACAAGCCATACCCAATTGCCTTTGCAGAATCAATAACACTTCCGCCGCCTACTGCCAGAATAAAATCAACCTTTTCTTTTTTCCCCAATGCAATCCCTTCGTAGACTTTGGATAATCTGGGATTTGGGACTACACCGCCCAAACATGTATAGGGAATTTGAAACATCTCAAGAGATGCCCGAACCCGTGAAAGCAATCCTGAATCTATTGCACTTTTTCCGCCATAATGAATCAGAACCTTATTCCAGTTTCCTGCCTTAATAAGCGCTCCCGTCTGCTCTTCTGAGCCTTTTCCGAAAACGACCTGTGTAGGTGCATGGTAATTAAAATTAATCATATTTTTTCTCCTATCATATATATAGTTAAAATTATATTATGATACCAGGGTCAAAAGGTCATGCGTTTCATGCTTGCATGAAAAAGCATGATGTTGGGACCCGCAAAACATGAGAAAGTAGCCCGAATAGGGCGGATTTCAAATGTTTTTAGGATTGTGGGAGCACAAAGTGCGGAGCAATCCGTAGGTATCAGGGGTCAAAATACCTTTTGACCCCAACATTATATTATTAAGATAATTGTAACCCCCAATGCAGACAATTACAATCATAGCACTTAATAATGTTCCAGGATTCCTATGAGCGCTCCTGCTCCAGAAATTTCATCAGTTTATCATAATTCATTTTTGCATCCGTATATCCAAATTCGTAGAGTTTACGCAGCTTATCCTTATCTTTCTCTATTCTTTTTATCCCCGGATTCCTTTGAGGCTGAAATACAAAAGCTTTCCCTTTTGCCCGCTCCTTTTCTATTAAGGCTAACGACTGGTTATATCGAATATGGCGGGTTTTCATAGCCTCGACTAATTTAGGATACCTCCAATACTTCGCTTTCAGTAAAGGTACTAATTTATTCGGCTCTTTTTGGTATCCCTGACACTGCGTAAGAATAATTACGTTTTTCTTATTGCCGCTTCTAATGGACTCCGCAAGAGGAATCGAATCTGCGATTCCTCCATCCAGATATTTTTCTCCTTTGATCTCCACATTTCTGGATAACAATGGAAGGGAACTGGATGCACGTATAACAACAATATCTTTTTTCATATCCTTTATCCGGATATATTCTGCTTTCCCCGTTTTACAATTTGTCACCGCGGCATAAAAACTCCCCTCATATTTCTTAAAAGTTTCATAATCATAAGGATCCAGTTGATTGGGCAGCAGATCATAGCATAATTCAACGCCGAACATATCACCCGTCGTCAGCAGGCTATATACGCTGCAATACCGCTTGTCATTTAAATAATCTACACTAACCCGGTATGCACGGTCACGCTGCTTTGATAAATAACTGCTGGCATTGCATGAGCCCGCCGACACTCCATAGGTGCTCTTGAAATAAATATCATGATCTATAAAATAATCCAACACGCCGGCAGCATAGATTCCACGCATACCGCCGCCTTCTACAATAAGCCCTGCATCCACCATAGTTCTTTCCCTCTCTTTATATTTTATTTGTACTCCGTGCTATTTTCGGTAATTACATTGTTTGTTTTCCATTTTCCGAAGACAAAATAACAGATGACAAAAATCAATGAACCCGCACTCGCCAGAGGTGCCCCTAAGCCTACTCCAAACAGACCCATCCCGAAAGTCATCCCAAAAATGGCTGCTCCCGGAACACGCAGCACGATTGAAGAAAGCAGTCCGTTAATCAGGGAAATTGCCGTTTTACCTGCTCCGACAAATAAACCATTAAATCCAAACAAGACAGGCACAAATAAATAATCATAACTAAAAGTCCTCATATAAGTAACACCGCATGCAATCACTTCCGGATCCTTATTAAAAAGCGTCAGAATAGCTTCCGGAAAAATCTGGGCAATTGCAAATATCGCATAACTGCAGCAGACTGATATCAAAGTACCAATTTTTGCCGCTTTCAATGCCCGATCCCATTTACCTGCTCCTATGTTCTGTGCTGCCATTGTTGATATGGACATACTCATGGCAAGTGCCGGCAGGATAGCGAAGCCATTGAACTTCCCAACCACGCCAACTGCGGCAGATGCGTTTACCCCTCCTATGGAATTCACAAGTGCCGTAATAACCAAAAAAGAGAAACTGGTGACACCATTTTGCACTGCGCTCGGCAGCCCGATTTTTATCAGCATATTTAGTTTATTTCTATATATTTTAAATGATTTTGGATTAAAATCAAAGGCAAAATTATTTTTAATCAGATAAAAAATACAAAGAACCATACTCAGAAACTGTGAAAATACAGTCGCCACCGCAGCTCCAAATGCTCCCATATCAAATACTGCAACTAAAACCAAATCCAACACGATATTTGTAACGCAGGCAACTAATACAAAATAGAATGGCCGTTTGCTGTCTCCCATTCCCCGCATAATTGCACTCAGCACGTTATATCCGGTAATAAAAATAGTTCCAATTACCGTGACTGTTAAATATCGGTCTGATTCCTCAAAGGCCTCCTTTGGTGTCTGGATCAAATGAAGAACCGGTTCTTTTAAGAATAACATAACAACTGTAATTGCTATGCTTAAAAAAAGCAGCAAGGTCATCAGCGTTGCGATTGTCTCCTGCATGGCCTTTTTATCTTTCGCACCCAGGTACTGAGCAATCATGACCGTACCGCCGGTACATAGTCCTATTACGATATTGGTAAGAATTAATGTTACCTGCCCTCCAATATTCACACCCGCCATACTATTCGTCCCACTGAATACACCAACAATCAACATATCTGCCACATTATAAAGTGACTGAACAATTGTAGAAATCAGAAATGGCAGGGAAAAAACCACCAATTGCTTTAATACACTTCCTTCTGTCAAATTGCGTTCAAATTTACTCACACTAATAACCATTCCTTCCTTTTTAACTAGAATACTAGTGTACTGTATCATTCACCTTTAGTAAAACAGTGCTTCATATTTTGTCAGCCTGCAAGGCGGAAGAAGGAGGCGTAGCGTTGGCTACGTCGACTGATAATTTCCTCTTTATTGGTCGTATGATCATTTAGGTATGCCCGAAGGGTGCAACGCCGCAGATGACAAAATAGGGAGTGCGGTTTTGCTAATTGTGAATGATACAGTACACTAGCTATTATAAAACAGATAGACTCAAAATACAAACTACAATTTTTATTTGGCGCTCTGCCAAAGCGAGATGCAACGAAGCGAAATCGAGCTTATGGCTGAACTGTAACCATATTTTAAAAGTGCGAAGTGATACATAGTTTTACCACAATGCCCTTAATATTACACTATATTTAAGTTAATTATATCTTCATCTGCAACATATATTAGATAAGGAACCTTCACATAAATTAAAATGCAGGGGGAATGGAAAGATGGAATTATTGAGACTGGGTTCAAGCGGACCTGATGTCGAGTTATTACAGACTGCTTTAAGACGGGCCGGATATTACAGAGGTGCACTGGACGGCCTGTTTGGTCCGCAGACCTGGCAGGCAGTTGTGAATTTTCAGGTAGCGAATGGGCTAATTGTGGATGGAATTGTCGGTTTTGCCACATGGTCCGCATTAAACCCTTATTTGACAGGCTATATCACCTGGCAGATAAGACCAGGTGATACACTTTTTCGGCTGGCGCTGCAAAACCGCACTACAGTACAGGCAATTATGACTGCAAATCCAGGTATCACTGCAGCAAACTTAAGGATTGGCAATACCATAACCATTCCTCTTGGGTTTGAAGTTGTGCCTACAGATATCAGTTTTACGTTTCGGCTGCTTTCACTTTGTGTCGAAGGCTTAACGGCAAGATATCCATTTATTCAAACGAAAATCATCGGGCACAGTGTAGCCGGCAGAGCACTTTATTCACTGGATATCGGCAGCGGAAACAACCACGTGATGTATAATGCATCTCATCATGCCAATGAATGGATTACTACACCGGTCCTGATGCATTTTCTGGAAGAATATGCTGCCTCATATTCCAATTCAGGAAGTATATTTGGATACAAAGCAAGGCAGATTTATGAAAGATCAACCATTCATCTTGTCCCAATGGTCAATCCGGACGGTGTAGATCTTGTAACCGGAGCAATACCGCCGGGCAGTGCATTGTATAGAATGACACAGGATATGAATTATTTGAATTTACCCTTCCCCGACGGCTGGAAAGCAAATATAAAAGGGGTTGATCTTAACCTTAATTACCCGGCAGGGTGGGAAATTGCCAGAGAAATTAAATTTGCCCAGGGATTTACGGCGCCCGGTCCAAGGGACTATGTAGGTCCGGAACCTTTGTCCGAACCGGAAAGCAGGGCTATGGTAATGTTATCCAGGACATATGATTTCCGTCTGACTTTGTCATACCATACTCAGGGAGAAGTGATCTTCTGGCGTTATTTGGATTACCTTCCACCGGATTCTTTAGAAATCGTCCGGCTTTTTTCAGAAGTCAGCGGATATACTTATTTGGAAACGCCTTATGCATCCGGACACGCAGGATATAAGGACTGGTTTATCCAGGAATTCAACCGGCCGGGATATACGATTGAGGCAGGCTTAGGTGCGAACCCACTCCCGATTACCCAATTTGATAAGATTTATAATAATAATATTGGTATACTGACATTGGGGGCTCTGGTTTAATACTTTCGTAACCTCCTGTCTGCTGTAGTCTTCTGAATATACCCCGAAGTCAGTTTTACGTTCTCTAGAATCCATAGAAAATGAAAAAGATATATCATTTATTGTTTTTTTGTTGTAATATTAGTGATATCATTTTGTTCATAAGGTATCTCCTAATACGTCAGAAAAGAGGTTGTGATATGGATAAATATACACTATTACTTAAGTTTTATAAAGCGACAAAAATCCCTGTACAGCTACTTTATGAAGATAAGCAGCCGCATGATTTCGGAACTGATTTTTTCCATCCCAACCTCGCCGCCGGGATATTCAATTCCGTGTTGGACGGCGATCAGGACGCCTGTTACACGGTATCGCCGGAACACATATTATGCGGATATATAAAGATCAAAGAAACGCCGGAGGTTTTGATAGCAGGACCTGTTATGGCGTCAAAATGTACGCCGGAAAAAGCGCAGAAAATTTTGTCTTCAATGAATCAGCCGGCGAACAGAGCGGACGAACTTTTAAGCTGGCTTGACGCATTGCCTGACTGCACTGTTCGACAATTTGGCGATATATTAAATTTTTTAAATTGTATTTTAAACGACGGCATTGGAAATGACGCCGTATATATCCCTTATCCATCGGGAAATATATTGATTTCATCACCGGACAGCGGTCCTTCATTTATTGAACATCTGGATGACACCTTGGAAAAGCAATTGCTTTCCTGCATCGAATACGGCAATATCGGCAAGCTTCAGGAAATACTTACCGAAATTAACGTACCGAACAGCAAAGTGCCTTTGTTTGCGCACGATGCGGTTCGTTCATACAAGAACTTTCTTATTCATGCGGCAGGCATTGTTTCAAGAGCCGCCTTGAGGGGAGGACTGGATTCTGATACCACATATGCGCTCGTCGGCAGGTATATGAGACAGATAGAAACGTATGATAGATATTCTGATATGTCACCTGTCTTTAATCAGATGCTTATGGATTTTACCCGCAGAACGGCAAAATGCCGTTCTATACCGTCCAATTCGCCGATTGTTACAAAAATCAACAAAGTTATACAGGCGCATCTGTATGAAAAACTGACTCCGACAGATATTTCAAATCAGCTGCAAATGAATTGTTCTTATTTATGCAGGTATTTTAAACAGAATACGGGAATGACAATTACAGAATATATCAATAAGGTCAAAATAACCGAGTGTATGCGGCTTTTGGAATCAACGGAGCTGCCTATCAGCCAGATTTACACGCAATTGGGTTTCTCTTCACAAAGCTATATGCAGAAGGTGTTTAAAAAGATCGCAGGAGTTACGCCTTTGGAATACAGAAATAATTTAAAACATTAAAGGTTCAAATTCTAATAAATCAAATCAATATATTACAAAAAAAGCAAATGGATTGATATACATTTGCTTTTTTTGTATGCTATTATTCATTCATGAATATTCATGGGGATAGAAATTATGAAACTGCAGTTGTGCATCCTATCTTTGCCAATCATGAAATCATCTTTATATTTGAGTGTAATGCCTTTCTTTTCATTGAATTCCATAAATGGAGTGGGATGCATACGCTTACAGTATTCATAGATCGGCATGGCATCATGTACAGAATCAAGGGCTAAAGATTCCGAAAGATTATTTTATAAGGAGAAGGTATTATATGAAAATGACAAATAAAATGTCAAAAATTCGTCCGGTCCAGATGTTGTTGTTAGCGGTAATTATGGTAGTCAGTTCTTTAATGATTTCACCTGCTACCGCAGAAGCTGCAGCAACGAAAGCGGGCAAAGTCACTTCAGTAAAGTTGAATCATTCCAATTATACCCTGAAAAAAGGAAGGAAAGTAAAGTTAAAAACAACTGTCAATCCTGCAAGTGCAGCCAGAAAAGTTACGCTGAAGTGGAGCAGCAGCAAGCAAAAAGTTGCGACTGTATCCTCTAAGGGAGTGGTGAAAGGTATCAAGAAGGGTACTGCCATCATTACGGTAAAGGTAAAGGGAACCGGCATTAAGGCAAAGTGTACAGTGCGGGTAGGGACACCGGTAAAGAGAGTCACTGTGAATAAGTCAAAGCTTACATTAAAACCAGGAGAGACGCAGACTATCCGTACAACAGTAACTCCCAAAAGTGCAGCCTATAAAAAGGTGTCTTATACAAGTTCCGCTCCGAAGGTCGCCGGTGTAAGCAGCAAAGGAGAAATCACTGCCAGGGAGGTAGGTTCTGCAACCATCACCGTAAAGGCAACGGATGGAAGTGGCAGGAAAGCGAATGTAAATGTTAGCGTGGAAGCTGTGAAAGTGACCGGAATAACCGTATCTGCAGCAAAAACTACTTTGACGGCAGGAGAGACAACAACAGCAACTGCGATAGTTACACCATCCAATGCAACGAACAGGAGTGTAACATGGAGCAGCAGCAATACATCTGTGGCAAAAGTAGACGCTAAAGGTGAGATTACAGCACTAAGCGTAGGGACGGCCGCGATCAAAGCCACTGCGAAGGATGGAAGCGGCAGGGAAGCGAGTGTAAAGATTACCGTGGAAGCTATAAAGGTGACTGGAATAACCGTATCTGCATCAAAAACTACTTTGGCGGCAGGACGGACAACAACAGCAACTGCGATAGTCACACCATCCAATGCAACGGACAAGAGTGTAACATGGAGCAGCAGCGATGCGTCTGTGGCACAGGTAGACGATGAGGGTAAGATTACAGCATTAAGCGTAGGGACAGTCACGGTCAAAGCCACTGCAAATGATGGAAGCAACCAATATGGTTCGGTAGAGATTACGGTAAAGGCAACACTTGTTGAAACGCTGTTGGAAGGTTATACACCAATGGAGGGTCTTAATCAGGATACCCCACACATCCTTTCCATGCAAGAATTCGCCACTCCGTCGCCGCATGTACGGGTATCAGGCTGCTTTGGAGATGGGACTGCTGCTCAGTTCAATATTTATCTACCGCCAGAAGAACAGTGGGAGGGGCGTTTTTTTCAGAGAACACATCCGCAGTTTGGTCTTGACGCTGTCACTACGGATTTAGCATTTGACTTAGACAGTGGTGCATATTCGATAACAATACCGGCAGGCGCGATGGGTCATATAAAGCAAGCGTCAGCAGCTCATGTATCCAGGACAATCGCAAAGAATTATTACGATTACGACGGAAAAATATATGGCTATTTAGAAGGCGGCAGCGGCGGCTCTATGCAGACTATCGGAGCAATTGAGGCAAGCACCGGTTCGGTCTGGGATGGGGCAGTTCCTTTTATTGTAGCCGAACCGGCCTCATTGGGCAATTTCGATATTAGATGGTTTGCGCGCGCCGTTTTAGAAGACAAAGCACCGCTGATTGCGGATGCTGTGAGTCCGGGAGGCAGCGGCGATCCTTATGCTGCACTTACTGATATGGAAAGCGATGTTCTTAGAGAAGTGACGAAGCTGGGCATACCGCTTGAAGCTTGGGAAAACTACGAATATTTATTCTCAACGAGTTCTTATCCTGATCTGATAAGGGGGCTGAATTCAACTGGCGTGGTAAACGCTGCATACACAAACGCTTTTTGGAATGAACCGGGGTATCTGGAATCGTATGATTCGGAGCTTCGCGATTTATTCTATAGCTTAAAGGCGCGCGGAGTTAGTGAGGGGGCTCTTGCGAAAATTGCATATCACAGGCATAAGGATCCGGGGGAAACCTTCTATACTTGGAGTCATCTAAGGAATGCTGCTGGTGATCCACTATATGCACAGACAACAGGCACTCATTATGCTATTGAAACAGCCTTGAACGTTGCAGGCGGCTCGGGGTGGACAGGGGAAATAAATTGCAAGACCATAATGGTCGTAAATCTGTTGGATCTTGATTCATTCCCATCGGACGGCGACTATTATTACCAAAGAGTGAAAGCGATGGGTCTCGAAGACGATTGCCGTATTTGGCTTAATGAAAATGCGAATCATCATGCGTCAAATAGTGTTAAGCGATTAATTGATTATACCGGAGTACTTGAGCAGGCGCTTCTGGATTTGAGTGCCTGGGTAGAAGATGGTGTGGAACCTCCAAATTCGAGCTCCTACAATATGGTTGACAGTCAGATTATTTTGGAGGAAAATGCTGCGGTGCGCGGCGGTATACAGCCTGCAGTTGAATTAACCGTTAACGACGCTTTGCGTGCAAACATAACATTAGGCGGGTCTGTTAATTTATCGGCAAGAATCCAGGTTCCCCAAGGGACTGGTGAAATCGTAAGCGTGGAATGGGATTTCCTGGGTAACGGCACTTTTGTTAAAGCAGATTTCGATGTGTTGCCCGACGGCTCGTGGGAAGTTAACGCAAGCTATACTTACAATAAAGGAGGCACCTATTTCCCACAAGTACGAGTTGCGTCCAGGCGTGATGGTAAAACTGATACAACTTTTGCGAGAGCATATAATCTTGGCCGTGCACGGGTCATAGTTGGTGAATAGGGAGTTGTAACGGAGAAATTCTAGGTTGAGAGGAAAGAGGACGCCGGGAACCACCGCCGAAACGATATTTTCTCGGCCTACCTGCTGGATAAGGAAATCCGCCGCCCTTTGGAAGAACGCCGCCGTTTCCTTTGACGTCTTGCCCTTGAAAAATTCCGGACTGGCGGTAATCAGGGTATCCACAAACCGGGTGCTGTCCTTGCGGGTACGGCACCCGGCCTGTTCAATCCGGCTCTGGATTAATGTTGCCGTGAAAGTTGCCTATCGCAATAAAATGATTGCAAAAAAGCTATTAAAATACATCATTGAAAATGCAAGGTCGGAAGGCTATCACTCAATTTCGTTAACCTGCTTGGATAATGCTTATGCTGCACATAGGCTATATGAAAGTGTCGGATTTGTTAAAGCGAACAGTATAAAATATCATATGGATTTATAGCAAATATGCGTTTGCTAAACATTAATGAATACTTCTACTGTTGTTTTCCAAAGGTACAAATAGCAAACATCATCAAAATAAACTGTAGGTGGACTAGCGCCGTATGTGATTGTTGCCTGTTTTGCTATTTTTCTTTGCATGGGAACTTCGATGCGATTCTCAGATGCCTCTATTACCACTGGTTTATCTGCCTGTACGCACATTTTTTCAGCAACCGCTTTCATTGAACTAATTTTTCTTTATTGATATCTACTAAGGAGCGTATCGATCTGCATGTCATCAAAAAGCAGGAAATCCGTGTGGTAAAGGAATATTTAAAGATCCAGTCCTACCGCTATGGAGACTGTGTGGCGGTTGAATGGAATATTGATGAAAGCATTTTGAATCAGGAAATTCCCAAGCATAAATATTAAATGGAGACTGTCTTTTCTGCTTGGTGATAAACAATAGCTTGAAATCAGTAAAAGAGATCCCCGGGGTAATACCGTTACTATTTGGATAGCTAAAACTCCCCAGGCTTAAAGGCAGGAGGTTTCTTACCGCTAATCTTTTCACCTCTGCGTCATGCAGTTTTTCCACATCTTTTAAATCAAGATATTTTTTGTAATTTTTCACTATGTTCCGTTATAACTTTTTTCATTAATCCTATATCTGATTCAAGTGCTTCGATTTTATTTGTCTCTATTTCATATCTTTTCGCCGAAGGTAAATAATTTTCAGCTAATATACGAATATTGGGCTTAATATTATTTTCTATATCCAGCTTAATTTTATGAATATCTGGTTTTATGTTATTTTCTATATCCCGCCTGACTGTCTGTATATCTTCTTTTAGCTCATCTTTCATTGATTGCATATCTTTTTTTAGTGGTTCGATCTTTTTATCCATTATTTCAGAAATTGATAATAATAATTCGTTATCTGTCATATAATCACTCCTTATCTTGATTTTCAATATAACTTATGTACTTGTCTGTATTAACTGATTTAGATTCTTCTGTATCTTTTTCCGATGGTTTCAAAACCAAATTTTTCATTCCCTCTACAAGTCTGTATTCCTGATACAAAATTAGATTCACAGAATAGTAATGCTAATATATACTTAGCTATTATTATAACACAGATTACAAAACAGGCAAATATTTCTGTTGATATACTTACTTTTTATTTAATATTTTATATTCTTGAGGGATCATCGGCAGGAACCTACCGTTTGATAGATTACGATAATATTATACTCTGTTTATTTATATATATCAACTATTATTTTAATATTTCACTAATTAATTATTGCGTGGGATTATAATATCATATACAAGCGGCCGCGTTTCCTGACCTTTGGAAACGCGGCTCTTTATCTTCTATAACATAATTAATTATTTATTCAACAATTTTATAATATGTCCTTGCTGTCAGCGCATAAACGATTCTGTAAGCAATAGAGAAAACAGCAATTGTTATTACCGTACAAATGATAAATAACGTCACATTCGTTAAGTTCAGCACGGCAAGAATTTTTGTAATGATTTTAAATGAAAAGGCTATATGGATAATCGCAGTAATCAAAGGTAATGAAAAGACCAAAACAATCTGACTTTTAATTGCTTTTTTCACTTCCTGTTTACTCATACCCACTTTCTGCATGATTTCAAAGCGCTCTTTGTCATCATATCCTTCGGAGATCTGTTTATAATAAATGATCAATGTCGTAGCCAGCATAAACAAAATGCCAAGAAAGATTGCCAGGAACAACAGTCCTCCATAAAGTGCCAGGAAAGACTCTCTCTCGGATTCAAGCGATTCCATATAAGCATCTCCTACCTGATCCCCTAATTGACTTTTTAACGCATTCGTAGATTCAACTATGGCAGCTCTATTTCCTTCCACATCAAAGTCCATATTATAAGAAATCTTTGAGCTTTCATTCGTATCAAAAGAAGCAATCTGATTTAAAATATTTACATTCTTTACTATAATGTCATAGGATCCCTTAACCATAGATGCAGTTAAATCCTCCTCCAAATTGGATGATTGGTACGTATCTTTTACCTGAAACAATTGACCGTTAATTGAAACCGATTCATGTTCATAGGGGGTTTCTGTGCAGTGAATATATACCTCGTCATCCTGAAGTACCAGGGAAGTGCCTTCCATTTTATTAAAATCTTCTAACGGAATGATGCTTAGTAAATAACCGGAGTATATATTTGCATAATTATTGCCCTCATATACGAACGTTTCAAATTTGTCTGATTTTCTATCGGTTATAAGGAGTAATTGCCGGTAAGAAAGGACATCCGATACGGATATTTCCTCATTCTCTTTCCAGGTTCCGACTAATTCTTCTATTTTCGTAATATTTTCATCAGATGCATCATTACAGGTAATCATGACATCTTTTGGAAAGCGGGTACGCAATATATCTTGCTGTCCGACGTAAAATGACACCGTAGTAGAAATCATGATCAATATACCGGTACAAAGAATACAGATATTGGCAAGCCCCACCGCATTTTGCTTCATCCGATACATCATACCGGATACCGATGTGAAATGGTTGATCTTATAGTAATATTTTTTATTCTTTTTCAGTACTTTTAATAGAGCGATGCTTCCTGACGTAAAAAGGCAATAAGTTCCGATCATAACTAATATTACTGCCACAAAGAATAATGAGAGAGCACTTAACGGTGATTCAATTAAAAGGGCTATTGCATAGCCTGCGCCTAAAGTGACCACACCCAGCAGCACCATAAGCCATTTTACTTTCGGTTCCTTCTCGCCTTGATTGCTGCCTTTTAATAATTCAATAGGATTTGCCAGATGTACCTGCCCCAGATTAAACAGTAAGCTGAGTGTGAAAATGATACTGAATAGTACAATCGTTGTTATTATGGAAGATGCAGGGATGGAAAATTCCAATGGTACCTGAAAATTCAAGATCTTAAGCAGCAGCAAAAATACGAGTTTATATAAAAGCATTCCACCTGCCAAACCGATTACAATACTGACCACGGCAATGAATAAAGTCTCATAAAACATCATTTTACCTATATGCTTTTTTTCTAATCCCAAAATATTATACAGACCCAGTTCTTTTTTTCTGCGTTTGATCAAAAAGCTGTTGGTATAAAATAAAAAGATCACTGAAAATATAGCAATGACAACGGTTCCTAAGTTAAGTATTTCCATAATATATGCGGCACCGTAAAGTTCAAAAATACCTTTGTTTTTTGAAATGGAATGCATGATATAACCCGAGTTTGCCACTTGTAAGTACGAAAAGGAGCCATATGGGCTCCTTTTTTCGCTATAAATATGCAGTTTTCCTTGTTTTTATAGGGTTTGAGAATTTTTGAGAAAATGTACCTACGTGAT
>Ga0153928_1000118_pt1 | contig 41506 bp, 36 predicted proteins | sample TSNJ012MetaG_FD_106656 | JGI IMG/M metagenome (GOLD analysis project Ga0153928, IMG submission 106656) | Attine ant fungus gardens microbial communities from New Jersey, USA - TSNJ012 MetaG | ecosystem: Host-associated > Fungi > Mycelium > Unclassified | place: USA: New Jersey, Wharton State...
CCGTCGAAAAAGTATAAAAGATCGGAATGAACAGCGTTGCAAGCATTACGAGCGACAGTCTTTTCTTTAGTATTTTATAGAACTCAATTTTTGAAATATCTAAAATTCTCATAACAAGCCCCCCCTATGCCCTTATGTCCATGCGTTCAAAAATGAACGCCGATAAAATCAAAATCACAAGGCAATATGCGAGAAACAGCCCTGTATAGGGAAGGGTGCTAAAGCCCTCGCCTGCCCGCTCCAGTATTACGTCGGGAATGTTAATCGGTATCAGCATTTTGATTTGTTCAAAGAAATCTGTATACAGGCTGACAAACCAAAGAATATAAGAAAGCGCGAAACATGGGAAGGTTTTGAGCTTCAAGCCAAGAATGAAGGTGCTTGCGATTGATACCGCGGCTCCAATGAACATGAAAACCATATACTTAATCTGCGCCGCCCCATATGCTCCCCAAAATGTACCGTTTGAGTATGCGCTGCCTCGCAGCATCGAATAGTAAATCAATATCGTCCATAGGAGAAATACGATCAATGCGAGAGCTGTGACGATAATCAGCGCAAAATACTTTGATAATAGGATTTTCCATCGTGCGCATATCCGTGTGATTTCCGACTTGATTTGACCGTTTTCAATTTCGCCGGCAAACGATATTGCCGCAAGAATGATAACGACCAAGAACAATACATACTTTGCCTGTCCCAGCATATTGGCGGAGAACTCTATGGCACTCAGGCCGGAAGAAACTGCGTCTACACCGCCTTCCGATCCATCGGACACAAAGAAGCTTGCGCCGAACATCATGCCTATCCCAAAAAAGAGCGGCAGGGCAAGCAGCAACAGCAAAAGCAGGCTGCTTTTTTTGTAATATAGTTTTATAAGCTCAATCTTAATATTTGAGAATAAAGACATACGCCGCCCCCCTAAACAAACAGAGATTCAAGGATTTTATCTTCACGGATAATTTCTCTGATCCCAAGCTCGTTTTCAATGAGGCTATGCAAAAGCCGGTCAAGTGTCTGATCCCCGTGTCGCAGGCGCAAGCAATTATCCTGCTCTGCCAGCTCCACTTCGATACCATTTGCTTTTATTACTTGCAACACGCCCTGCCCAACAATTTTGTCGAGGACGATGTAGTATTGCTTGTTCTGCCTTGCGAGTTCCTCATATGAACCGAAGTATTTAACATGGCCGTCCTCAATGGCCACTAAGACCTCCGACAGCTCCGCGACCTCACTAAGCTGGTGGCTCGAAAAAATGACCGCTGTATTCTTCTGCTTGCATAGTTCGAGCAGCTTTTCTTTCACAATGACAATTCCCAGCGGGTCAAGCCCGACGAAGGGCTCATCGAGAATGAGCAGCTTGGGTTCCGAGGTTAAGCTCTGCGCCAAGGCGAGGCGCTGTTTCATGCCAAATGAAAAACCTTTGACCTTCTCCTTGCTGTTTTCCTCAAGACCGACAAACGCAAGCAGTTCCATAATGTCCATTATCATGTGCGAGTTGTCCCGGTGCGGCGTTGACATCATCAGTATTTTCAGATTGTCATAAGCGGACATATCCTCAAAAAATGCGGTATCCACCAGCACTCCGATACTGTTCATTGCCTGCGTGTCCCTGTAGTCAATCTGCTTGCCGTCATAAAGCACCTCGCCGGAATAGTTCAGGAGTCCCAACACAGACTTTATCAGCGTAGTCTTACCGGAGCCGTTTTTTCCGAGCAATCCTACGATTTTACCCTGTTCGATATTGAAGCTAATATCCTTGAGAACCTCGTGGCGACCAAATGATTTTTGCAGATTCCGTATTTCCAGAATGTTATTTGTGGGCATAATACCACCTCCTGCAAACATTATCCGCTTTGTTTGCGAGAAAAAGAATAGGACTTTCGGGCAAACTTTTTTTGCCCGAAAGTCCTATTCAAATATGTGCGTATTGATGCTATGCTGATTCTCTATACAGCGCTGCTGTCAATCAATCCAAGCTCCACCCCTTTGAGTACCGCTCCGATCCTTGAGCGCACGTTGAGTTTTTGTAGAATAACAGTAATGTGATTGGCAACAGTTTTCTCAGACACATATAGCGCCGCTGCAATTTCTTTTCTTGTTAAATCATCACCGAGAAGCTGAAGCACCTTTGCCTCGGCGGGGGTCAGTGTTTCTCCCTGTGCACTGACTTCCGGGAAAACAATTGCCTGTTCAAAGCAGACCTTGCGTATTGTCGCAGACAATGAATCAATCGGCTCCTCTTTAGAGGCAAAGGCATCGGCTCTGCCGCCTCTCGCAAGCTGGCTCATGTTGTAGCCGGACATCAGTATTACTTTTGTCTCTGGAAAGGCGCTCTTGATTTTTTCTGTAAGCTCAATTCCATTATACGCACCCATGCGGATGTCCATCAAAACAACGTCGGGGCTTAATAATTTCACTTCCTGCAACAGCTTCTTCGGAGAGGTCAGCGTACAAAGCACTTCAAAATCCGACTGCTGGCTTAGCTCGGCAGATAAACCCGATGCGACCATTGCATGATCATCTACAACAATCAATTTAATCTTCATGCGCTTGCCCCCTTTGATGGAATGTAGATATAATAATCCGTTCCCGCTTCTTTGCCAGAATTAAAACTGAGCCGACCTTGTAGCCCCGCTATCAGCTTCTTCACATTGTACAGCCCCATATGCGGGGAAGATAACAAATCTTCGTTGTTTGGCAGGCTAAAGCCATGACCATTATCATTTACGTGAATATAGTAACCTTCCGCATCTTCATTAAGTAAGATAGATATTGCGCCACCGCCAGAATGCTTTGCAGCATTTGTCGCAAGCTCTTTTGCTATCCGGTAAAAGGCTAACGCTAACGCTTTCGGCAAAATGCCATCAGTTAATTTGTAGTCGTATGTAATGCGCACAGCCGAATATTGAATTTGTAATTCATCAACAAAGGAAAGCAAACTCTGCTCCAGCCCCAAGTCCTCAACCATAGTCGGGTAGAGATTATGGCTTTCGCTTCGCACCTGTGAAATTAGCTTTGATAAATGCTCCGTAGTATCATCAAACTGTCCTGAATTATCTGCGTGTAGCTTTCTGTAAACGGCGATTAGGGATTGCAGAATTTCGTCATGCAGGTAAGACGACAAGTGTTCACGCTCGGTTTCCAGTTCCTCTAACAATCTTCGCTGATATGCACCTTCCTCGGCATTGCCATGTTTAGATTTCAATGCTTGAAAAGCCGCGATACAGAATGGAGAAATCAGCACCAGATTAAAGAAAAAAATTGCACCTAACGAGCAGCTCAAATATATGAGCGGTACGCAATTTGCCAAGAAGATGAATGACGTTATGAAAATGAAATGCCGGAGCTTAAACAGCGTGTCGCTATGGATGAACTCACGGCGCAGAAGCATGAATATTATTGCTACGTTGATGCCGGACAGCACAAGCAATGGAATTGAGTACAGTAGAGTCGTTTCCGGCAAAAATGAAATTTCAATATTCGTTATGCCCTCGCTTACAGATGCCTGCCTGACAACGTAAACCATCGGCATCATGTATGCAAGCGCATATAAAACAATCCCTGCCCCTATGGAGGCGAGCAATACCCGAATTTGTTTTTTTGAATAAGAATTGCTTCTGCGATAATAGAAAGCCATAACCAGTACGCTAAAAACCGCTGCCAGTATAACGCTGCCTCCAACGCTTTCGGTAGCAATCATTGCCGTTAATGTCGCATCGGGGGCAATAAGCGAGGTGATCTGTGACGCGATGGCAACGAGGATAATTACCAGCAAAATTGCCCATAGAACCTTATAGATTTTTTTGTTGTTCAGCAGCGTTAATTGCCCTATCGTCCTATAAAGTAATAGGCTGCTCAATATTGCAAGAATCGAGTTCACGTTGTTCACTGTGGCGCTGCTAAGTTGCGCACAGGGAGCCAAGGCGATGGACAGCCCAATTAGTAACGAGTACACTGCAAAAAGCTTTCCTGTCTGATATGCTGACAGCGCAAGGAAAGTAAACGCAGATATTCCAAGTAAGACCATGCCTATCAAAAGAAATAGTAAGCTGTTTGCAGAGGCAACGGTCATCAATCCCATCGACTGAAAAGCGTGGCAGGCCCCATAATTTGCGATGACTACGCCTATCAGCAAGGCATCGAATACTGCAAGGACGAGAATGGATTTATTCCTTTGGGTCATTTTTCGCTTCAAGGCGCGTCACCTCCATTTCGTTTTTGTATCGCCTGTCAGACGGCTTCTCTGCGGCGCAAGGAACAAGCCATGTGTTTCCCATCTTCACTGCGCCCGCTATGCGCCCGGAGGTGCAGTAATAAAGCACCATCCGATTAGTGATTCCCCATTTTTGGGCGGTATCTTTTGTTGTTTCATAGTCCATAGGTCATCACTCTCCTATATGAGGCATTATATTTCTTTTGAACGAAATATGCAAGTGAACTTTTTGTGTCGGTTTGAACTTCAATCGCTTAACTTGCGAGCCGACACAAAAATCTGGGCGTTAGGAAAAAATAGCGGTTTTATTTACTAACAGCCTCTGTATTAACAGCTGTATTTGACTGACAGTTCTTCCGGTGACGGCGTCCGGGTGATTAAGAAATCGCATCTCGTTTAGATAAGCTGACCGAGATGCATATTTCCAGTGAAATCGATCATCTTCGTTGGGAAATTATTGATTTTGCCTCCGCTTTAGCGAATGGCAAAAAATGTAGTAAAGAACAATTTGATCAAATTATCGGTCAGCACACAAAATACAAAAAACTTTTAGAAAAGAACAATCTGGAAAATGGTCAGGTTACACAATCGATGAATTATATTCTTGATCAATACCAGAACCGGTTACAAAATGGATTTAATTAAGGAGGGGTATATCATGGCTGAGGTTATCGGCATGTTGCCTGTATTAGGTATTGCTATTCTCATGAACGTTCTGATGGGGACGTTTTACAATGTGAGCGTCAAAGAACTCGCTTTTGACCGGTCTAAGTTTATAGACGGAATTTTCAAGGCGCTCAGTATCGCTTTTACATTTATCGGACTGGCATTTTGCTTTGATAGAACCGATTTACTGAGGGGCGTAGGGGTAACCCCGATGATGATCATGGATGCTGCCATTGTTGTATATGTAACGAAAGTATTAGTTAATCTTTGTAAGGTTCTGGGGGTGGAAAATATCACGCCTGGGAATACATAATAAAGAATGCGCTTTGGCGCATTCTCGCACTGAGCGCGGTCGCTTGCGACAAATTTCATCTTGCGCGAGTGCGCATCCCCCGGAGGTTTTTTCATCTTATAGGAAGCAATTTCCTATAAGATGAAAACAGGGGTAGAGACCATCATCTCTACCCCTAATTCTATTCCGCATTCTTCGCCGCATTCATCAGCATATCTACGATATCACTTCCATATTGAGCCCGGACATCGTCATAAACTGTTTCGCACATGCTCTTCATTTCTTCTAATACAGCATTATCCAATTCAATGAACTGAACACCAGTCTCTGCCATTAGAGCCTTTCTTCCGTCCTGGCGTTCGTCACATACCTGTCTCGCGTACTGAATCGTATCCTGACCTGCCAGATCAATCAATTCCTGATCGGTCTCACTCAGTGAATTATAAATTTCCTGATTCATCAGCAGCACCATAGAGGAAGGCAGGTGGTTTGTCATAACCATATACTTCTGCTGTTCATATACTTTATTGGCATACACAACCTCTACGCCATTTTCCTGTGCATCAATCGTACCCTGCTGCAAACCAATATACACCTCGGACATCGCCATTGGCGTGGGATTTGCTCCTAATGCCTTCCATATGGAGACATGAAAAGCGTTATCCATTACACGAATTTTCAGCCCCTTCAAATCTGCGACCTCGTGAACCTCTACATTACTGGTCAACTGACGCATTCCTTGATCATAAAATCCCAGCAAATGCAGACCATTATCCTGATAAATCTCTGCAAAATAACTGCGAACTGTGTCGTCATCCATCACCTTCCGAAATACATCTACACTGCTATACATAAATGGCAAATCAATCGCCGTAACCTGATCAATAAAGTTCGATGTGGTACTAACCGCACTGTTATAAAAAGTTATGTCACCATTCTGACAGGATTCACAGCACTCAACATCACTACCCATGGATCCGCTAAAATGTAGCTGTACCTTTATCCGGCCACCGCTTTTCTCATTTAGCTGGCTGGCAAAATAATTGATCATCAATCCCTGTACCGTATCCTCCGCACAGTCTGCCGCATAGATAAAGCTATAGCTTTCACCCTGGGTGTAATCCGTTCCGCCGGCCTCACTCTCCGCTGCTTTGGTCTCGGATGAACCTGCAGTAGCCGCAGTCGTTTCGGCCACCGTTGTCTGTTCCCCTGAGCCTGCACAGGCCGCTAAGGACAGCAGCATCGAAAATACCAGTAACCATGTATATATTTTCTTCATATGAATCTTCTCCTTTTCTTATGATGTTTTACAGTAAGCACAAGCTTAGCTGCGGGAATACCACAATCAGTATCAGGGCCAGCATAAACAAAACAATAAATGGAATTGCACTTCTTGCAATCTCCACAATCGGCATCTGGGCCAGCCCACTAGCCACAAAAAGATTGATTCCCACTGGCGGAGTCACAAATCCAATGGCCAGATTGACCACTAAAATAATGCCGAAATGTACGAGGTTCACATTGACAGCCTGCATAATCGGGGCCAAAATCGGCGTCAGAATCAGGATGGCCGGTGCCGCGTCCATGACCATTCCGACAAACAGCAGGAATATATTGATAATCAGGAGGATCGCCCATTTACTATGGAAAGTTTCGGTAATCCACTCACTGAAGAATCGGGGCACATCCATAAGGGCAATCACTCTGCCGAACGCCGTAGCCGCTGCCAGAACAAATAGAATCGGTCCGATCGAACGCAGGGCTTCCATAAATAGACTCGGAATTTCCCGGATATGGATTGTTTTATAAATAAATATTCCTACAAACAAAGCATAAAACACGGAGATCGTCGCAGCCTCCGTCGGAGAAGCAATTCCGCCGTAAATGCTGCCCAAAATAATCACCGGGGTAAGCAGTGCCCAGAAGCTGTCCTTAAATACCCGCCAAAATCCAAGACCCCGCAGCTCACCTACCGCTGCCTGTATCTTCGTTTTATCTTCCCCATTCTTCCGGCAATAGTATACACAATAAATCATCAGGCAGAAACCGATCACCAAGCCCGGAACAATTCCTGCCAGAAACATATCACTGACCGATGTACCGGCTGCCGAGGAATAGAGCACAAAAGGGATACTAGGTGGAATAATGCAGCCCAGGCCGCCAGCCACTGCAATGACCGCCACCGAAAACCGCTTTTCATACCCTAATTTCAGCATGACCGGAATGGTCATACTCCCCACTGCAGCTACCGTAGCAGGCGAAGAACCGGAAATAGCGCCATAAAACAGGCAGGTCACAATTACCATACAAGGAATTCCTGCCGTCAGATTACCGGCAAAATAAGTAAATACATCAAATAATTTCCTTGAAATCTCTCCTCTGGCCATAATTACACCAGAGAGCATAAACATGGGAATCGCCAGCATTGGAAAGCTGTTAACTCCACTGATCATGGAACGAAGAATCACAGCGCTTCCGGCTGAGAACGTCGAGTCCAACAGTCCAGGGAACACTGCCGTGATTGCCATGGACAACGAAATCGGCATGGCAAACAAAAGCAGCATAAAAAATGCAAGGAACAATACTACTGGCGGCATATATAGCACCTCCTTATTTTCTTTCATCTATCAATAGATCCTCGGTTTTCCTTAGCTGTACAACATTTCGAATAATATTCTGGACGGAGCGGGCAAACGCAAGTCCAAATCCCACCACGGTTGAGCCTTGTACCCAGGCCATATTAATGCTCATTGCTGAGCTCTTCTGCCCACTGGCTATGGCAGAGGCCGCATAGGCCCACGCCTGAGGAATCATATAGATAAAAAAAGCAGTCATCAGCAGATTCACCACCAATAATATTGTATACTGTACCATCTGCGGCAGCAAAGTCACCAGCTGTTCAATTCGCAGAGAGATCTTCTTCTCCAGACAGTAACCGATGCTGATAAATGTAATCCAGACAAAGAGGAAGCGGGTAAGCTCTTCTGTCCATGATAGAGAATTATTAAAAACATAGCGGCAAACAACCTGAACTCCCATGATCAAGGTCATTGCCATAAGCAGGATCATCATGATTTTCTCTTCCAAGTTCTTATCCAGCCACCTTAAGAATTTCATCTGCTTCTCCTTTTAATACTGAAGACCTCCATTGATATCCAATACCTCTCCTGTTGTCCAGGCGGACTCATCACTTGCCAAGAATGCTATCGCACTTGCCACCTCATCCAACTCACCGATCCGCTTCAGTGGAATTCCAGCGTTCAGCCTTTCTTGTGCTTCCGGTCCCTGCGATCTGGCCAGCTTGCCTCTCAGCGGTCCGGGGGCAATACTGTTTACCGTAATATTCCAGGCTCCAAGCTCTTCTGCCAAAGCCATGGTAAGTCCTACCACGCCAGCTTTTGATGCTGCATAGTTTACCGCCACACCAGGACGGCCCTTCCGCCCTCCCAGGGATGAGATTAAAACGATCCTCCCATATTTCTGCGCCTTCATAACCGGAACCGTGGCTTTTACCGAATGAAATGTACCCGTTAGATTCACATCCAAGACACAGCTCCAATCCTCTTCCGGCATGTCCTCTACCGGGCTGTGCTTTAAAATCCCAGCCGTGGTTACCAGTACATCAATCTTTTCAAAATGCTCTCTGGCAAATTTCGTAACTTTATAGCAGTCTTCTATTTTTCGTACGTCACAGACCACTGTCTTTACCTTGGATACATCCAGCCCTTTGGCCGTAAGCTCCTTCTCACAAGAGTTCAGCGCTTCTTCTGACAAATCAGCCAGGACTACATTCGCTCCCTCTTCTATAAATCGGGCTGCCGCCGCAATTCCCATATCTCCGCTACCGGTAATCACTACAGTTTTCCCCACAAAGCGATCCATCATTCTCATCGTGTAATCTCCGTTTCCTATAAAAGATTATTCTCATCCCAATAGCTTTTCGTCCGTTCCAGACACTGGCTTGCAAATTCATACGCTCCCAATTCTGTCAGCCGCCGCTTATGAGGAATCTCAATTCCAATCACTGCGTCCTGGCGGATATTGCAAATGATTTCCGCAATTGCCACTGCTCCTTCCCCCGGATACAGCCGCTCCTGCCGCCCGCTTCTCGCGAGTTCTTCCCCGGTATCAGGAATTCCGGCGGCAATATCACAGACATGAATTAATTCAAACCAATCCATTGGGCATTCCCTCAAATCCTGAAGAGAAACCCTTGACCGATACCAATGAAGTGTATCCACCAGGATCCTCGCATTCTCCCTGTCTGCTGCCTCTAATAAGTTTTTTGCATCCTTCAGGGTCTTCACCTCTGCCCAGGTTACAAACTCCAGATTCACGGTCAGCCCGTACGTACCTGCCAAATCACAGAGTTGGCCAAAGCAATCCGTATAGAAGGATGTATCCGGCGTCCAGACACTACATACAGCACTGCTTACACCCAACTCTGCGGCAGCCTCCAGATCCGCTTCATACGCGCCGATCTCCGTACCCTTCTGAATGGCGATCAGGTCAAGATCATGGATTGGAATTCCTGTTTCCCTGACCGCGTTCTGCGTCATCCGGAACAATTGCTTGTCCCTGGCTAAATCATAGTATACTTCCCCAGGGACCCCTTGCTTTATCGCGCGAATAGCGACCATATCGTATCCCAGCCGTTTCGCGTTATAAACCATTTCCGGCGGCCTCCACAAAGGGACCGTATGCTGTGCCAGTGAAAATAACCGTTTCATCTTACGCTCTCTCCTTTCCGTTCTCTTTATATTACTTATTTTATCAGCCATTTTATCAAAACACTACTGTTCATTTCTCATCTTACTATGAGCATCCCTCATATTTACGGAAATCACACTAGCGTACTGGCACGTTGATAATTAGCATAGACATTAAAATTCCGGTATGATATACTGATGAAAATCAGTCAAATACATAGGATTGGAGGCCAATTGCATGAATATACAGCAATTGTATTACTTTGAAGCCATTGCCCGCTTAAAAAACTATACAAAAGCTGCTGTTGAATTGTCTACTACTCAATCTTGTCTCAGTCATTCCATCGCTGATCTGGAAAAGGAACTCTCCATCTCCCTTTTCTATCGCAAGAGACGGAATATTGACATTACGGATTTCGGCTTATCCTTCCTGACTCATGTTAATAAGATATTGGAGGAACTGGAAGCAATTAAAGAGGAACAGCAGAAAACGCTGGCGCCCTTTACCGGTACACTTCACATTGCCTTCACTGCCAATATGAGCCACGAGTATATTCCAGGAATTATAAGAGCCTTTAACCGGAATCCACAGAACCATAACATACACTTTACCTTTTCGGAACTGCAGGCGACAAAAAAAGCCATTGAAGATATACACAATGGCTTCTTGGATATTGCCTTTGGCGCAAAGGTTAAGAATCCGGATATTGATTACTATCACATCTATGATGAAGAGCTGTTTTTAATTGTCCCGAAGGAAAGTCCTTATGCCAAAGAAAAACAGTTCTGCCTGGAGAATCTCCAAAAGGAGACGCTGATCACCTATAATTATAACTGTGGCACACGCTATTTTATTGATAAACTGCTGCACCAGTATAGAATAACCCCCAGGAAATTCGTCGAGGTCGAAACAGAAAAAATGATTGCCAGTGCGGTTTCTTCCGGCCTTGGTGTTGCCATTATGCCCATAATCTCCGAACTGCAAAATTATAACGTATCGGTCCTTACCCTGAAAGAGCTTACCATGATACGCCCCTTATATATGATGTGGAAAAAGGTTGAATACCCACGCCCCCTCTTGAAGAACTTTATTAACTTTATAAAAAGTTATAGCGGAAGCATGTGATGATCCCATTCCACTTAGAATAACGCTTTTATTTCTTTCGGTAATCTGGCCTATGACTTCTCCGGCTTATAGAAATTGGTTCTTATCCGCTCCTCTTTTACCGGAGGTTGAATTCCGGCCTCCCGCCCTGCCTCAATCGACTTAAGAATCCAGGCCATATTGTCTGCCATTGCCCGCACGGTCTGCATTCCTTCCCGGTCGGCAATAACCTCTTCCGGCGCATCGCCGTGCACACTGTTCCAGTACTGAGACGTCATAATCGGCATAGAGGAGATTCCAAAGTATTTATGTAGCTGGTCATAGACATTCCCGGCGCCGCCCCGCCGGCAGCTTACCAATGCGGCTGCAGGCTTGTTCGCGAACAGACGCTTCGCGTCATAGAAGGTACGGTCCAGCGTACATTTAAGCGCGCCGGGAATACCGGAGAAGTATACCGGAGCACCAATGACTACGCCATCTGCCTCGATCATTTTATCAATACATACATTAACCACATCGTCAAAGGCACAATGTCCTTTGCCCCTGCAAGCCCGGCAGTCCGTACATCCCCGCACCGGCTCGTTTCCGATATGGAAAATCTCCGTCTGGATTCCATTATTCTGAAGCTGCCCTTCCGCTTCGCTAAGAGCGGTGTAAGTGCATCCCTTTGCATGCGGGCTGCCATTGATAAGCAATACTTTCATCTGTCTTCTCCTTCCTAAAGCACTGTCTTCCCAGGTGGACTTTTATATTGTTTTATCTTATTATACCGCACATACTCCCCCGGTGCAATCGAAACCAAATGGAATACTATCAATCATCCGATCGAAGCAATATCAATCACACTCATCCCTTTTCCGCCATTTTCCAGCGCTGTCAGCAGGGCTCCTGCCGTATCCAGAGAGGTTAATACGTGGACACCGGTTTCAATGGCAATCCGCCGAATCAGAAAACCATCCCGCTTCTTCTCCGAACCCCTGGTAGGCGTATCAATAACCAGATCCAGCCTGTGTTCCAGCAGAAGATCCTCTACACTGGGTGACTCTTTCTCAAATTTGTTAACCTTTACTGCCTGGATACCGCCTGCTTCCAGCACTTTGGCGGTTCCCCTGGTCGCGTAAATCCGGTATCCCAGAGCCTCAAAGCGCCTTGCAATCGGCAGGATTTCTTCCTTATCTCCATCCTTCACCGTAATCAGCATTTCCTTCTTATTGGGAAAGTTAATTCCTGCTCCTAAAAATGCCTTATAAAGAGCCTCTTCATAACTCTTCGCGATTCCCAGTACTTCTCCGGTAGATTTCATTTCCGGTCCCAGTCCAATGTCGGCCCCCCGCAGCTTTTCAAAGGAGAATACCGGCATCTTCACGGCAATGTACCGGGAGGAGGGCTGCAGCCCCGGCTCATATCCGAGACTTTGGATCGTGTCCCCGGTAATCACCTGAGATGCCAGCTTTACAATCGGAATGCCCGTCACCTTGCTAATATAAGGAACGGTCCGGCTGGAACGGGGATTTACTTCAATTACATATACCTCATCCTGGTAAATGATGAACTGAATATTGATCAGCCCCCGCACATGCAGCGAACGGGCCAGCCGCCCTGTGTAATTCACAATCTTATCCTGAATGTGGGACGCAATCGAATGGGACGGGTAAACAGAAATGCTGTCACCGGAGTGAATTCCTGCCCGTTCAATATGCTCCATAATTCCAGGAATTAAAATATCCGTGCCATCGCATACCGCGTCGACTTCCACTTCCATTCCCATCAGGTATTTATCCACCAGAATCGGATGCTCCTGCACGGTCCGGTTAATAATCGCGATATAATTCACCATATCCTCATCGGATACCGCAATCTGCATCCCCTGTCCGCCTAATACATAGGAAGGGCGGACCAGTACCGGATATCCCAGTTCATGAGCTGCCGACAATGCCTCCTCACAGGTAAATACCGTATGGCCGGCAGGTCTCGGAATCTGGCACTCCTCCAGAATTTCATCAAACCGCTCCCGGTCTTCGGCCGCATCTACATCTTCGGCTGCCGTGCCCAGAATCGGCACGCCCATTTCCAGTAGTGCCTTGGTCAGCTTAATCGCCGTCTGGCCTCCGAATTGGACGACTGCCCCATCCGGCTTTTCCAGCGCGACAATGCTCTCCACATCCTCCGGTGTCAGCGGCTCGAAATACAGCTTATCCGCAATATCAAAATCCGTGGATACCGTTTCCGGGTTATTATTTACAATAATGGTCTCGTATCCCTTCTCCCGCAGCGCCCAGACACTATGCACCGAGCAGTAGTCAAATTCAATTCCCTGGCCAATGCGAATCGGGCCGGATCCCAATACCATTACTTTTTTGCGGCCATTTTCTGCCGCCACTTCATTTACTCCGTCATAACAGGAATAGTAATAAGGCGTCTCCGCTTCAAATTCGGCGGCACACGTATCGACGGTCTTAAAGGCCGCTAAAATACCATGTTCCCGGCGCATCCGGCACACATCCTCTTCGTTTTTTCCGGAAAGCTCGGCAATGACCCGGTCCGGAAATTCCAGCCGTTTGGCTTCCTTCAGGATATCCGGTGTCAGCCAATCCCGGTGCAGCTGCTGCTCCATCTCTACCAATATCTGAATTTTATCTAAGAACCAGGGATCAATCCTGGTGTATTCATGAATGTCCTCGATGGTTACATTTCGCCGAAGCGCTTCGGCAATCACGAAGATCCGGCGGCTGTCTACCCGAAGCAGCTCTCTTCGCAGGGTCTCTGCCGGCATATCCCGGTAGGTACTGTGCTCAAGTCCGTATACATTCTGCTCCAGCGAACGGATCGCCTTCATCAAAGCTCCTTCAAAATTCGTGCAGATGCTCATAACCTCTCCGGTAGCCTTCATCTGCGTCGTCAGTGTCTTCTTCGCATAGATAAATTTCTCAAAGGGCCATTTCGGAATCTTTACCACACAGTAATCCAGCGTCGGCTCAAAGCAGGCATAGGTCTTACCGGTAATGGCATTCGGAATCTCATCCAGGGTATAGCCAAGGGCGATCTTGGCCGCCACCTTTGCAATCGGATAACCGGTTGCCTTGGATGCCAGTGCCGAAGAGCGGCTCACCCGTGGATTCACCTCAATTACACAATATTCAAAGCTCTCCGGATGCAGCGCATACTGCACATTACAACCACCGGTGATGCCCAGCTCCGTAATAATATTTAACGCAGAGGTCCGAAGCATCTGGTGTTCCTTATCGCCTAAGGTCTGGGACGGCGCCACCACAATGCTGTCGCCGGTATGCACACCCACCGGATCCAGGTTCTCCATATTGCAGACGGTAATACAATTTCCCGCTCCATCCCGGATCACCTCGTATTCAATTTCCTTCCATCCGGCAATACAGCGTTCCACCAGTACCTGCCCTACCCGGGACAGACGAAGTCCGTTCGAGAGAATTGTTAACAGCTCTTCTTCATCCGCGGCGATTCCGCCGCCGCTGCCGCCCAGGGTATAGGCCGGCCGCAGTACTACCGGATATCCGATTTGATTCGCAAAGGCAATGCCGGCATCCACATCTTCTACCACCAGCGACGGAGCGCATGGTTCATTAATTTTCTCCATGGTCTCTTTAAATAAGAGCCGGTCTTCCGCCTTTTGAATAGTCAGCGGAGTGGTGCCGATCAGCTTCACTCCCGCTTCCTCTAAGAACCCTCTTTCTGCCAGTTCCATGGCCAGATTCAAAGCGGCTTGTCCGCCTAATGTCGGCAGGATGCTGTCCGGCTGCTCCTTACGGATTATCTCCATCAGCACCGGCGCCGTCAGCGGCTCAATATACACCATATCGGCAATGTCCTTATCCGTCATAATGGTAGCAGGGTTCGAGTTCACTAATACTACCGTCAGGCCTTCGTCTTTTAATGCGCGGCAGGCCTGGGTTCCCGCGTAATCAAATTCTGCGGCCTGACCGATTATAATCGGCCCGGAACCGATTACCAATACTTTTTGTATCGCAGGATTCTTAGGCATGCTTTCTCTCCTCCATCATCTTAAGGAAACGGTCAAACAGATAACCGGTGTCTACCGGCCCCGGACAAGCCTCCGGGTGGAACTGTACCGTAAACACAGGCGCGTTAAGATAACAAATCCCCTCGTTCGTACCGTCGTTTACATTTTCAAAGGCCGGCGCTGCCACATTTTTCGGTAAGCTTTCCGGGAGTACGACATATCCGTGGTTCTGGGAAGAAATGTAGACTCGTCCGGTGCTAAGATCCTTTACCGGATGATTTCCGCCCCTGTGTCCCCATTTCATCTTCCGCGTGTCGCCGCCGGCAGCCAGCGCCATCAGCTGATGCCCCAGACAGATGGCAAAAATCGGAATCTCCGAATAGTATAAGCGTTTAATCTCGGAGACAATCGACATACAATCCTTCGGATCTCCCGGTCCGTTGCTCAGCATAATTCCGTCCGGTTTATCCGCCAGAATCTGCTCCGCGGTGGTGTGAGCGGGATAAACCGTCACCTGGCAGTCCCTCGCCTGCAGACTTCTTGCAATATTGTGTTTCGCGCCGAGATCCAACAGCGCCACCTTATAGCCGCTGCCGGGAAAAACCCAGGTATCGATGCAGGTAGTGCGTCCGACCAGATTTTCCTGCCGATACCGACGGATCCGGGGCAGCGCTTCTTCTAACCGGTAATTCTCATCTGTGGTGATCATTCCATTCATCGTACCGGCTTCCCGCAGCAGCTTCGTCAGGGCTCTCGTGTCAATTCCGTAAAGGCCGGTTATATCCTGCTCTAATAAAAAATCTCGAAGACTTTGCTGACTGCGGAAATTGCTGGGGCGCCTTGCTGCCTCACGCACGATAAATCCTTCCGGCCAAGCTCTTCGAGATTCCATATCATCTTTGCATATGCCATAATTGCCCATTAGAGGGTAAGTCATCACGACGGCCTGTCCGGCATAGGAGGGGTCGCTTAAGACTTCCAGATAACCGGTCATCGATGTGTTAAAAACAATTTCACTGATGACTTCTTTTGTTGAACCAATGCTCTGGCCGGTAAATATTGTCCCATTTTCCAAGATCAAAAAAGCTTTCATCGTTTTCTCCTCTTTTACTCGTATATACTCAAATTGTCAAGATCTTACCACAAAGTAAACTTTTTTTCAACTGTTTTTTTAATATTTATTCATATTTTTACAGCAAAAAACTTTTAATGGGAACTAAATATTTTTAAGTTAAACCGTCACTTCTAACAGCTTATCCATCTGCTCTCATATCTTACGCCATGCATAAATTCCATATCTCCTCATATATTAGATAATAATTATGCATAAAAGGACGAATCCCATGGATCATGATTTTGCTTCACAGCAGGTTATGGATGTGGATACCGGCTTTCTCCAGGTCCGCATTCTGTCTGCTTACACGTACCGCCCTGTATCCGGCGCGCTTGTAGAAATCACCCCCACCGCTGGAACAGCTTTTTGGGAGCCGGATCTTACCTTAGATGAAATTTCTACCGATACATCCGGGTTAACGGAAATGCTGCCGCTGCCTGCACCACCTGTCAGGTACAGCATGGCATCTTCTGACATACAGCCCTATTCCCAGTTCCAGCTGCGCGTTACAGCTTCCGGTTATGAGCCGCTGAATATTATCGGCACTTCCATCTTCGCCAACGAAGAAGCGATACAGCCAGTATTCCTCCGTCCTCTGGAGGCTTCAGAAGAGCTAAACCCCACGATTACTATTCCGAACAGTACCTTGTTTGGAGATTTCCCCCCAAAGATTGCAGAAGCAGAGATTAAGCCGATTGCGGAAAGCGAAGAAATGGCATTGTCACGGATCGTGATTCCGGAAACAATTGTGGTGCATGACGGAACTCCTGCAAACGCTTCTGCCCGGAACTATATTGTCCCCTATAAGGATTACATCAAAAATGTGGCGTCCTGCGGTATTTACTCCACCTGGCCCAGGGCAGCGTTAACCGCAAATATTCTGGCAATGATGTCCTTTACACTGAATCGGGTTTATACGGAATGGTATCGAAGCAAAGGCTATGATTTTACGATTACCTCTTCCAGCGCTCATGATCAGAAGTGGGTATACGGCCGCAACATTTTCGACAACATCTCTGAAATTGTCGATGGAATATTTACCTCCTATTTGTCAAGGCCGGATGTAAGGCAGCCGATATTGACACAATCCTGTGATGGGCGCCGCGTTTCCTGCCCGAACTGGCTAAGCCAATGGGGATCCAGGGATCTGGGTGAGCAAGGGTATTCCGCTATCGAAATCCTCCGCAGCTTTTATGGGGACTCCATTTACATTAATACAGCTGAAGAAATCTCCGGCATTCCCTATTCCAGTCCGGTCACTAATCTGGATATTGGTTCCTCCGGGCAAAAGGTCTCCCTGCTGCAGGAACAGCTGAATACAATTGGCACGGCCTATCCTTCCCTTCCCAGTTTGGTAGTAGACGAACTCTATGGCGAAAACGTCCAAAATGCCGTCCGGCAATTCCAATCGATCTTTGGTCTTCCGGCCACCGGTATTACCGATTTCGCGGCCTGGTTTAAAATATCCGAAATCTACAGGACTGTGACAAGAAGGACAGGAATCTAATCTGTTTTATCGATCATTAATTTAGAGCCCCCTTTCTAACGGAGGCTCTAAATCATTATCTTAGTTCACTTTACCAATTATGAGTTATACCGTACACTACGGTATAGGCTCTGCGGGAATCTCCGTTTCTGCCGGAGCCGTAGCCGCTTCTGTACGGGGCGCCTCCGGTACCACTACAGCCGAAACCGGCTGACGGCTTCCATAGGTAACCGTCTTAACGGAACTGGAATACTGATCCGTATGAAGCCGAGTACGCTCGACCTCCTGCCCATCCAGATATATTACCTTCTCCAGATAGGATTTCACGCTGGGATGCCGGTTGCCCGTTATGTTTTGGTAACTGGCAGGCTGGGAAGAATCGTATTGTATTTTATCCGCCGGCTGATTCCGGTATACGGTGGTAGACACATATTCTACTTTGCGGTTCTCCGGCCTGGATTCCACGCCATAGACCGTGAAGGTCAGTTTCCGGTTCTCGCAAGTCGCTTCAATATAAACCGGGTGATCCAGATTATTGGTGAACTTCAGATCCTTAGAGCCATCCGCAATCGCGGCATCCTTGGACGGATCCAGATAGGAAACCACCATGGAATGGGCATTCCGCTCATCCACTTGGAGTTCCGCCGCCAATAGTGCATTATATAGGGTGGAAGACACCTGGCATACCCCGCCGCCGTAAGCATCCTTCGTCTGCCCATCGACATATTGAGGCGCTTTCTTATAGCCATTATCCTTGCTGCGCTTCTTCATCATTTCACTGGCCGAAGCAGATTCCCCTGGGTTTAAGAGCTTCCCATTAATATTGCCGGAACCCACTTTTACGTTATTTAACCGGTTCTCTGTTCCGCTCACATCCGTGGTAGCTGTCCCCAGCACATCTTGAATCAGGGATAGTTCTTCTTTTGTATAAACCGGCTCTACTACTGCCACCACCGCGTCTACGCTTTTTCCTGGGTTCACACCCGTATCCGCTGCCGTTAAAATAGCCTGGACGGTGGGGTCCACATCAATCTGCCGGCCTGCTGCATGGTCGGATACCACAAAGGCTCCGTTTTTCCGTGTAATCGTTGCATCCTGCGGCTCACAGTTCAGTTCCGTAAGCTTCGTTTCTACAAACTCCCGGACCCTTTCCTGTGTTATCGTTAAAGGAACCTCGATGATTTCCTTGTCCGTCTTAAGATCTGTCTGCGCTTTATAAAGAGCAATCCATCCGCCGGCCTGCCCCAGATTCACCGCCTGATCCAGAACCTCATCCAGCTCCCAAACAAGCCCAAGACCTTCCCAATTCGTCGCAACTGGTTCTCCTTCTACCTTTACCACAAATTCAGAAGCAGCCAGTTCCTTGTAATGAGACTCCAGCATCTCTCTTGCCTCTGCCTTCGTCTTGCCGCTCATATCGAATTCTTCAATAAAGACGCCGTCCTTTATCTTCACCTCCTCCTCTGCCGCATATACCTGCGAAGAAAAGGCGCCCGTGAAGAGCAGCATTCCAAAAAGTGCTGCCAAATACCGTATTTTCATGTTTTTTCCCTCCCCCATACGAAAGAGTCCGTATTGCATTAAGCAATTTCTCTTCTGAATTGATTTTTATATGCATTAGCATTCCACATTTTGCGACAATTACTCCTGCACTCAATTTACCATATATTATTAAAAATTGCAATGGAAGGAAACACTACGTTTGAAGTCAAAAAGAAAGCCTGTATTTATACGGTAAAATGAAAATACAGACTTTCTCTTCAAGTTGTTTTTATAATTTAGTAATTTTTTACTGTTTATTATTGTCCGTAAAAAATCTGAGCCAAAGGTGAATTTTTATCCAAAATTAAAGTTTTATTCTCCCCGGTTAAGGAAGCCTTCGCTGCATCCAGCGCGCGGACATAGGTGTAGAAATCGGCTTTCTCCTGGTCGCTGTATGCTTCGCTTAAGATCCGCATGTATTCGGCTTCTCCTTCGCCCTTGATCCTCTCGGCTTCTGCTTCCGCGGCAGACAGCATAACCCTGATTTCGGTGTCCGTCTGATTGTGGATCTTCGTCGCTTCTGCTTCACCTTCTGCTTTATAGGAGGCGGCAATGTTTTCCCGTTCGGAAATCATGCGCTCATAGACGGCGTTTTTATTATCGTCGGGGAGATCCAAACGCTTGGTCTCTACTGCCATTAACTCAATCCCGTATTGCTCCAGTGTAGCTCCTACATTGGTGCGGATGGCTTCTGCCAGCTTGCCGTCCCGCCCGCTGATTACATCCGATTGGCTCATGCTGCTGATTACATTTTTTAAGGAATTGTATACCAGGGTATTGATTCTGGCCTCAGCACCTTCTACCTGGCCGCTCAGGGAGCTGACAAAAGCGATTGGATCTGTAACTCTCCACAGGGCGAAGCAATCTGCTACCATGGTTTTTTTATCTTTTGTAATAACATCGCTGACGGCCAGGTCATAAATCTGAATATCCCTGGGTATACTTTGTACATCTTGTACAAAGGGAACCTTAAAGGACAGTCCCGGCGATTCTTTGATCGCTACTACCTTGCCGAACTGGCGGATCAGTTTATACTCGTTGGGATAGGTCATCACGATGGAACTCCCGAGAATCACCAGGGCCGCTATCAGCAGTACCCCAAAAATTCCAGCTTTTATTCCTTTTTTCATTCTCCTGTTCCTCCTTCCGCCACATTGTTATTAATGATCGTATTCCCCAGATCTTCGAGAGGGAGCCATTGCTGTATTTCTCCTTCTCCTTCGATTATTACCTTCATATCCGGAAGAATGTCTTCCATGGCTTCATAGAACATCCGTTGTTTCGTAATCAGCGGGAATTTTATGTATTCTTCATACATAACATTAAACCGTGCTGCCTGACCGGCTGCCTCATTGATCCGGCTGGCTTTCTCTGCCTCCGCTTGCTTGAGAATGAGATCCACCCTGGCCTCTGCCGCAGGCACCTGTTCATTCTTATATTTATTAGCATTATTCAGGTCCGTTTCTTTTCCTTGCTTAGCGGTTTCTACTGCCTTAAAAGCCTCTGAAACCAGTGTTGTGGGCGGCTCTGAATCCTGGATTGTTACATTCAGCACCTGAATTCCGATGTCATCCTGCTCCATCCTGGCAATGATCTTTTCTTTAATTTCCGCCTGGATTTCGCCCTTACCAGTGGTGATGACATCGTCTACGTTATAGACGCCTACCGTATCACGGATATAACTCTGGGCTAAATTTTTAAGAATTACATGAGGATCGGAAGACGCATACAGCACCTTTACCGGATCGGTAATCCGGTATTCCAGATAGAAATCAATGTTGACGAAATTGTAATCATAGGTGATCATCAGAGATTCCTGCTCTTTGCTCTCACCGGTGGTGGCATCGTAGCCGATGGCTAGTCCCAGGATGGTCTTCGTTACCTTGGTTACTTTCTGTACGAAGGGGATCTTAAAATGAATGCCCGGAGTCGTTACCGCGCTTGGCACTCCAAAGGTGGTTACCACCGCCTGCTCCTGCTCTCCCAGCGTATACCAGGAGTTCCATCCGATCGCCGCCGCAAACAGTAGGATTACTACTGCAATGATCGCTTTTTGAATGAGCTTTGATCTTTTCCTTACATCTTCATTCATACTCTTTTTTCCTTTCTGTAAATGGTGAACTATGTTTATCATATAATATTACGAAAGATTTGTAAAGTTGGATTTTGCTGGGCGCGTTCAGAAGCAAAGAAGTACCGCGTCTGACAGGAAATCATCATGATTTCACATCAGGCGCGGCACTCCACAGGGATCAGGGGCAAAATACCCTTTGTCCCTCACATCCTTTACATCTCAAACTGCTTAATCTCACGTACCACGTCGATAACCGTTCCGTCGCGGCTCTCAATAATACCTACTACACGCTCACCGAACTCAACCGGATCCGGCTCGCCTGCGATAGAATAAGCAATATCACGCAGCTCTTCCATCGTCTTGAAGGGAAGCTTTACATCCTTCATAATATCAATCAGATCCTGACGGCGAGGGTTAATCGCAATACCGTAATCCGTAATAACCACATCAACCGTCTCACCAGGCGTCGTAACGGTCGTAACATTCGTGCAGATAGCCGGAATACGTCCCTGCAGCAGCGGAACGATTACGATGGTGCACTTTGCGCCCGCTGAAGTATCCGGGTGTCCACCCTGCGCGCCGGTAACCATACCGTCGGAACCTACTACTACGTTACAGTTAAAGTTCACATCCACTTCCAGAGAGGCCAGGATTACGAAATCCAGCTGGTTAACATATGCGCCCTTGTTCATTGGGTTCGCATATTCGGAAGCCGTGATCTCAAAGTGATTCGGATTTGCCTTAATGGATTCAATGGCCTTCAGATCAAAGTCCTGGGTATCTACCAGCTTCTCAATCAGTCCATCCTCCAGCAGCTGACACAGAGGCCCTGCGATACCGCCCAGGCCCAGTCCCATCTTAATACCTCTCTCCTTCATGATCTTGCCCAGTGAAATCGTGGAAGCAATCGAAGCTCCGCCTACACCTGTCTGATAGGAGAAACCATCCTTGAAGTAAGGGGTATTGATTACAAACTGGGTGCAATATTCTGCCATCATCAGCCTGCGCACATCCCTGGTAGGCTTTGCGGCACCGGTAGCAATCTTAGCCGGGTTACCAATCTCGTCCACTACCACCACGTAGTCCACATTTACCTGGGAGATGCTGGCCGGCAGGTTCGGATAAGGAACCAGGCAGTCCGTAACCGCTACTACCCTGTCCGCATACTGCGCATCTACGTATGCATAAGACAGAACGCCGCAGTCAGACTTGCCGCCGGTTGCACGCATGTTACCGTACTTATCACAGGTGGGCGCGCCAATGAATGCTATATCAATATGCACATCGCCTTCCTCAATCGCACGGACACGGCCGCCGTGGGAACGCATGACAGCATAATTCTTCAGCTTACCGGTAGAAATAGCCCAGCCGATCTTACCGCGTACACCGGAGGATTGGATGCCTACTACAGTGCCGTCCTCGATCATCGGCAGGATCGGATCATGAGCCTTACCCATGGAGGACGCGCAAATGGTAATATCCTTAATGCCCATTTTATGTACTTCTTCCATAACCATGTTAACGACATAGTCACCTTCACGGAAGTGATGGTGGAAAGAAAGGGTCATACCGTCTTTGATTTCACACTTCTTCAGTGCCTCTGTGATGGAGGGAAGGATCTTGTCCTCCTTCGGATCTACAACACCGCGAACCTTCGGAGCCGCCTTCTGGTATACTTCGTTGTGGCGTGCATAAGCACCCTGAAACACCTTTTTGCCGGTCTCCTGTAATACTTTATCGGGAATATCTCTTCCAACACTATTAATCATCTTATAAATCCCCCTCATACACGCCGGATGCCTTGGCCAGATCAATCGTTCTCTTAGCACCATCGTAGAATGCAATATCAATCATCTTACCGTCTACGGTGAATACGCCAATGCCCATTGCTTTCTTTTCGTCGATTTCTCTCACTACCTTCTCAGCGAAAATGATATCCTTCTCCGTAGGAGTGAATACCTTATGAGTCGGTTCAATCTGTCTGGGATTTACCAGGGACTTACCATCGAAGCCCATTAGTTTGATCATTTCCACTTCACGGACAAAGCCTTCCATGTCGTCCAAATTCGTAAATACGGTGTCAAAGCACTGTACTCCGGCTGCTCTGGCGGCAATGACCATATGCTGTCTGGCACCGGCCAGCTCTACGCCGGTACCGGTAATTCTCGTCTGCAGATCCTTGGTATAGTCTCCGCCGGACAGCGCCACACCGAACAGACGGGAGGAGGATTCACAGATCTCTAATGCGTTCAACACGCCTCTGGTGGATTCAAGAGCGGCCATCAGCAGTACGCTGCCTTCCGGTCTGCCGAATTCCTGCTCGGCGGCTGCCACGTACTCTTCTACCAGATGTACATCCGCCGCTCTCTCGGTCTTGGCAATACGGATCGAATCACAGCCGCCGGCGACACAGCAGCGGATGTCTTCCTGCCAATGAGGGGTATCCAGGCCGTTAATGCGGACTACGCGCTCTACTCCTCGATAGTCAATCTCTTGAAGCGCGTGATACAGCGAATATCTGGCAGCATCCTTCTGATTCTCTGCCACCGCGTCCTCCAGATCCAGCATAATGGAGTCGGGCTTATAGATGTAAGGGTCCTTAATCAGTCCAGGCTTCTGAACGTTCAGAAACATCATGCTTCTTCTTAATCTCTTTAAATTCGGATTCATTACTTAATAGCACCTCCCCACGGCAGATTTTCAGTAATTCCGTTGGAGCGGAATACCGCGCCTTCCACTCTTGCCTTCAGGGTGCAGTCCAACGCTCCCTTGTCTACTACCGTCACCTTTGCATTGGCCACTTCCAGACGGGCAAGCGTGTCCAGAACCGTCTGACGGATTTTCCTGCCATATTGGTTCAATACGCTGCTTTCAACGGATAGTTCAATTCCATTTGTACCAGGCTCCACCGTCACCTGTGCATCGCTGGATTCCAGTGTGCCGGCCATCGCCGTACCTTTCACTTCCATGAGACATCCTCCTCATTATTTGCTGATAAACCAATTATATTATACCCTTGCCTCCTAGAAAATGCAATGTTCTTGCGGAAAAATCCCTATATTAATTCCATGTTTATTTATTTAAATTTGCAATGCTGCCTCGTATTTTTGCCCTGTCTGCAAGGTTTCTTCTTTACAAAAAATGCTTTAGTGGGTATGATTAAAAAAATGCTATCGGTTATAAACCGGAGAAAGAGGTGACTATGATACTTATACCGGTGACAGACCGCGCCTTCCGTCCTTATGGACGTCTGTTGGATCTGGAGCTCTCCGCACTTCTGGAGACTCTCGGAAAGATTCCCATTCCGGAGGAGGTGCGGTACGTTCCTTCAGACCCCCGGCTGGAGAGTCTGGCAGTCTTTCATACTTTCCAGAACCGGATCTACGGCGGGCTTCCGATTGAGATCGGCTACTGCTGCGGTCACAATACCCGTATGAATGCCCTGGAGTACCACCGCTCCTCGGAGATTAATATTGCTGCTACGGATGTGATCCTGCTGCTGGGCCGCCGGCAGGACATCACGGAGGAGTACACCTACGATACCGCTCAGTTGGAAGCGTTTCTGCTGCCGGCCGGCACCGCCGTAGAACTCTATGCGACCACCCTGCACTACGCGCCCTGTCAGACTTCAGAGAAAGGCTTCCTGACTGCCGTCGTGCTTCCGAGGGGTACGAATCTTCCTCTGCTAACGGAACGCGCAGCCGGTGAAGACCTTCTGCTGGCAGCCCGGAACAAATGGTTAATCGGCCACCCGGAAGGCGGCCTGGATCAGGATGCCTATATTGGATTGTTCGGAGAGAATAAATGCCTATAAATACCTTGCTCCAAGATAAATCACTCCCACGTTCAAAATTAGCGCCAGCGGTACGCCGACCTGGAATTTTATATGTTTGGTCTTGTGCCGGAATACCCTCATGCCAAGCAAAGCACCTGCTCCGCCCATTAACACGGCTGACAGAAGCAGCGTTTTTTCGCTGACCCGCCAGTTCCCGCGCCTGGCTTTACGCTTATCCGCGCCATAGAGGAAGAACACAAGGATATTCCACACGAGATAGGAAGCCATTACCGCTATTTCCGCCGTGCTCATTCCCACCGGCACCTATTTCACCCTCAATTCTTCACGGATAGAATCTTCACAGGACCGCATCGCCCGGATCGTCTTCTCCATCAGAAAATCCAACTCCCAGCCCAGCATTTCAGCCCCCTGCCGGATTACATCCCGTGAACAGCCGGCGGCGAACCGCTTATCTTTAAACTTTTTCTTTAGGCTGGAAACCTCCATATCCGAGGCGCTTCCGGACGGACGCATCCGGGCAGCCGCGCCAATCAGGCCAGTCAGTTCATCGGCCGCATACAGAACCTTCTCCATCTCATGTTCCGGCTTAATATCCGTTACAAGTCCATATCCGTGGCTGCACACCGCATGAATCAACGCGGGTTCGGCGCTAATCTCCGCCAGAATCTCCGGTGCTTTTGCACAGTGCTGCTCCGGATAGCGTTCAAAGTCCACATCATGCAGCAACCCTGCCAGTCCCCAGAAGTCGACATCTTCCCCATACCCCAGATCCTCTGCAAACCAACGTATCGTCCCTTCTACTGTCAGGGCATGCAGCACATGGAATTCTTCCTTGTTATATTTTTTTAACAAGGCAATGGCTTCCGGTCTTGTGATTTGTGTCTTCATTTCGAAGCTCCTCTCTAATGACTTTTCATGCAAAACTCTTCTGTTTTTATCGCCATTATACCGTAAAAACGTATTTGTTGCACGTCTTTTTATGAAATACATCTTTTGCCTGTTTCCCTATGATTTTTTGCTTTGCATTTTTCCGGAATAATGGTAGAATTAAAAGTGCATTATGGATTAATGGAGGAGTAATATAAAATGGGTGGATTTTTTGGGGTAGCTTCAAGAGAAGATTGTGTATTTGACCTATTCTTCGGAACGGATTATCATTCGCATCTCGGAACACGCCGAGGCGGTCTGGCCGTATATGGCCAAAAGGGCTTTGACAGAGCCATTCATAACATTGAGAACTCACCGTTTCGGACAAAATTTGAAAAGGATATCAGCGATATGGAAGGCCATATGGGAATCGGCTGCATTTCCGATTATGAGCCGCAGCCACTGATTGTGCGTTCCCATCACGGAACCTATGCGATTACAACCGTTGGAAAAATTAATAATGATAAGGAAATCACGGAGCAGCTGTTCCGCAACAACCATTCACATTTTCTGGAAATGAGCGGAGGCGATATCAATCCTACGGAACTGGTCGCCTCGATTATTAATCAAAAGGAGAATCTGATAGACGGAATCCGTTATGCCCAGGAATTAGTTGACGGTTCCATGACGATGTTACTGATGACGCCAAAAGGAATTTACGCTGCACGCGATAAGTTGGGCCGCACCCCTGTGGCCATTGGCCGTAAGGACGGCGCTATCTGCGCCTGCTTCGAAAGCTTTGCTTACCTGAACCTGGGATACAGTGAGGAACGGGAACTGGGTCCCGAAGAAATTGTCTTCTTTAATGCGGACAAGCTTACGACTCTGTCTGCGCCGGGGACCCACATGAAAATCTGCACCTTCCTGTGGGTCTATTATGGATATCCCTCCTCCTCTTATGAGGGAATCAGTGTGGAGCAAATGCGTTACAACTGCGGAAAACTGCTTGCGTCCCGGGACGATGCGGCACCGGATATTGTAGCAGGAGTACCGGATTCCGGTACAGCCCATGCCGTCGGATATGCCAATCAGTCCGGCATTCCTTTCTCCCGGCCCTTTATTAAATATACGCCGACCTGGCCCCGCTCCTTTATGCCGACCATTCAAAGCAAGCGCGCGCTAATCGCCCGCATGAAACTGATTCCGGTCCACGATTTGATCCGGGACAAGAGTCTGCTCCTGATTGACGATTCCATCGTCCGCGGTACACAGCTTCGGGAAACCACAGATTTTCTATATGCCAGCGGTGCTAAGGAAATTCATATACGGCCTGCCTGTCCGCCGTTGCTCTTTAGCTGTAAATACCTGAATTTCTCCCGCTCTACTTCCGAAATGGATCTGATTACCAGAAGAATGATCCAGCGGATGGAAGGGGATGATGTGCCGGAAGAAGCATTTGCCGAATACGCAGATCCCGACTCAGACCGATATGCCGCCTTGCTGGAGGAAATCCGCAAAGAACTGAATTTTACTTCTCTGCGTTATCACCGTCTGGACGACCTGATAAAATCGATTGAAATTGATCCCTGCAAGCTGTGTACATATTGCTGGAATGGGAAAGAATAAAACAGAAACCTCGTGGAGGTAACGGTGATGAAAAATAAAATTGAGTTTTGGGCCTATCTCTTAGATCGGTTGAATACCAAAACCGGTATATATGCAATTATTCCCGGGGTCCTGCAGGAACTGTGCGACTACCTGAATTTCGGATGCGGCTTCTTCTATGAGGCCGATCATAATGCGCTCCTCCTTCTTAAGCACTGCCATACCATTTACGAGGACAACCATCTACCCTCAGAACTTTCTCTGGCAGATTCTCTGGGAAGTAAATTATTAACCGAACTGAAGAACCAGCCTTCGGTTTCTTTTCGTGCTGCCACCTGCGACACTCCTTTGAAACAACAATTTGCTGAGCTTTTGCAGATGAAATCCATGGTTCTGGTTCCCATCACCGACCAGGACCAGAAGCTTGTCTTCTTAATTGGCATCGCGGACCGCCGGGGAACTGCCCGCTTCCAGGAGGATGATCAGACGCTTACGGTATCCCTTCTCCGTACCCTGGCTGCTACTATCCAAAGGCAGATGTATCAGGATCAGGTGATCGCTGCCCGGCGTGCCCTGTCCGGCATCATGGACAACATGGGGGTCGATATTTATGTCAATGATTTTTATACCCATGAAATCCTTTACGCTAACAAATCTATGGCCGCTCCCTACGGAGGGGTTGACAATATGATCGGGAAGACTTGCTGGAAGGTACTTTACAATAACCAGGGACAGGAATGTGAATATTGCCCACAGAATAAAATTATTGATGAAAACGGAGAGCCCACGAAACTTTATTCCTGGGATTACCAGCGCCCCTTCGATGGCTCCTGGTACCGGGTACTAAGTGCCGCCTTTGAGTGGATCGACGGACGGCTGGCGCATATCGTCAGCAGTGTGGATATCACAGAGAATAAGCGAAATGAAGCGCTGATTCAGCGGATGGCAGAATATGACAGTCTTACCTCCCTGCCCAACCGCTATCGTATGACAAAGGAAATGGATCACATGATGCCCATTATGACGGAGAACAAGACCGACGGATATATCATCTTCTTTGATCTGGATGGTTTTAAGGATGTCAATGACCGCCTGGGACATATCGTCGGTGACGAACTGCTGACCGCAATCGGTAAAGCTTTGGAATCCAACCCTTATACGAAGAATTATTCCTATCGGTTCGGCGGAGATGAATTCATAATCCTTTGCTATGGGGACCGGGTCGGGAAACTTCCGGATATCCTCCGTTTCCTGGAGAAAGGCTTCTCCATTCCTCATCCGGAAGGATCCGGTGAAGTTCACTGCTTCTTCAGCATCGGTATCAGCCATTGTCCCTACGATGATGATAAGACATCCGGTCTGATCCGTAAGGCAGATATCGCCATGTATGCTTCCAAGGGAAATCCTAAGGTGAAAACACACTTTTACAATCAGGGATTTCCCTGCCCTGCAGAAGAATACAATCCTTAATAGAGATCATAAAAAACCTGCAGGCTCTGCAGGTTTTTTATGATCTCTTATTTCTTATCTCCAAGCGGCATTACCGTCTTTCCAAACTCATTGTTTACCACCTGCGCGACGCTGGTGTAAATGGCAGAGCATCCACAAAAGATTCCCACGATACCAGCCAGTGTATGGATTTGATGGGAACCGGTAAAGTCGCTGATAGATAACAGGAAGAACAGGGCGGCCAATGAGAAGAATACTACTCTGGTAGCCACATTGTGCTTCAGTGTTCCGATAAACATGAACAATGTAAAGACGCCCCACAGCAGCAGGTAATATCCCATCGACTGAGCGTCTGCCACTTCAATTCCCTCAAAGGGATTGAACCAGATCAAGATCAGGGACCACCAGAACAAACCGTATGCCGTAAAGGCAGTTGCGCCAAATACGTTGTTCTTCTTAAACTCCATAATTCCCGCAATAATCTGCGCCGCGCCGCCCATAGCAAAGCCCATGGCCACAATTACAACAGACAACGGTGTGATTCCTGCATTGTGCAGATTCAGTAAAACGGTCGTCATCCCAAAGCCCAGTAATCCAAGGGGACTTGGGTTCGCAATTTTTGTTTCATTCATTTGTCTTTTCTCCTCTTTACTTTTTCACTTTTTATCTTTACCGCCCGTGGACGGTTCCGATCATGATTGGATTTCCTTATGGTAATCCTGCAGCGAATGTACACCAATTCCCTGACGGAGTTGATGTTCGCGGATTCCTTCCACTGCTGCCATTGCAGCTGCCATAGAAGTCATATAGCAGATTCGGTTCCGGATAGCCGCTTTACGGATATAACTATCGTCCTGAGCACCCTTTTTACCCACCGGCGTATTGATGATCATGGTTACCTCACGGTTTGTAATGACATCCAATACATTGGGCCGGCCCTGGTAAATCTTATGAATCTTCTTAGCCGGAATCCCATTCTCGACCAAAAGATCGCAGGTTCTTCCGGTCGCCATAATGGAGAAACCGCACTCATGCAGGGCACGTGCCAGTTCCGGCAGCTCCGGCTTATCCCGGTCACTGACACTGATCAGAACCGTTCCGGACATCGGAAGACTGGACTGGGTCGCTTCCTGCGCCTTCAGGAAAGCTTCTCCAAAGGAAGATGCCAGTCCCAGTACCTCTCCGGTAGAACGCATCTCCGGCCCCAATATGGGATCCACTTCGTGGAACATACTGAAGGGGAATACGGCTTCCTTCACACCATAATGAGGGATCTTCTGCTCCCGCAGATCTTTAACAGGAGAGGCCGCACCGGTCAGCTCACAGGTCATCACCTGGGTCGCCAAACGCACCATATTGATATTACAGACCTTCGATACCAGCGGTACCGTACGGGAAGCTCTCGGATTCGCCTCCAGCACATACACGACTCCATCTTCGATGGCATATTGCATATTCATCAAACCACGGACATTCATTTTCTTGGCAATCCGCATCGTATATTCTTTAATCCGTTTCAAATTTTCCTCGGAAATGTGAATGGAGGGAAGTACACAGGCCGAATCGCCGGAATGCACTCCTGCCAGCTCCACATGCTCCATTACCGCCGGTACAAAGGCATCGGTTCCATCACAGATCGCATCTGCCTCACACTCCAGCGCATGGTGAAGGAAACGGTCAATTAGAATCGGCCGGTCCGGTGTCACGCCTACTGCCGCGTTCATATAGAATACCAGACTCTCCGCATCATGTACCACTTCCATTCCCCGTCCGCCTAATACATAGGAAGGACGCACCATAACAGGATAATCGATTCTTTCTGCAATTGCAAGTGCTTCTTCTACATTCACGGCCATCCCCGATTCCGGCATGGGAATTTCCAAATGTTCCATTATCTCCCGGAATTGATCACGGTCTTCTGCCAGGTCAATCATCTCCGGGGTGGTTCCCAAAATTACCACGCCATTCGCCTTCAGATCGGCCGCCAGATTCAGCGGTGTCTGCCCGCCGAACTGTGCAATCACACCCAAAGGTTTCTCTTTCTCATAAATACTCAGCACATCTTCCAGGGTCAGAGGCTCAAAGTACAGCTTATCCGAAGTATCGTAATCCGTGGAGACCGTCTCCGGATTACAGTTCACAATAATAGTCTCAAATCCCAGCTCCTTAAGAGCATAGGCCGCATGTACACAGCAATAATCAAATTCAATTCCCTGTCCGATCCGGTTAGGGCCGCCCCCGAGAATCATAATCTTCTTCTGTCCGGATACGGTGTTCTCATCCCCACCATGATAGGAAGAATAGTAATAGGCCGAGTCCTCCGTACCGCTTACATGGACAGGATGCCAGCCCTGCATAATTCCCGCGTCTGCTCTGGCCTTCCGGATATCACGCTCCGGAATCCGCAGCAGTGTGCCCAGGTACCGGTCTGAGAAGCCATTCTGCTTCGCCTTTCGCAGAACCGGCTCAGTCGGAACGCTGCCTGCCAGCTGCTTCAGGCTCTCTTCCTCTTCTACCAGTTCCTTCATCTGTTCGATAAAGTATCGTTTAATCTTTGTAAGCGCCCAAAGCTCTTCTGCCGAAGCACCCTTCCGCAGAGCCTCATACATAATGAACTGACGCTCACTGGTAGGAATATGCAGCATACTCAGCAGCTCTTCTTTTGTCTTAGAGGCAAAATCCTTTGCACCGCCCAAACCATAACGGCCGGTCTCCAGGCTGCGGATTGCCTTCTGGAAGGCCTCCTTATAGGTCTTGCCAATGCTCATTACTTCGCCTACGGCACGCATCTGTGTGCCAAGCTTGTCCTCCGAACCCTTAAATTTCTCAAAGGCCCAGCGTGCAAATTTAATCACCACATAATCCCCATCGGGAACATATTGATCCAGTGTTCCATATTTACCGCATTCAATATCCTTAAGATCCAGCCCGGCGGCCAGCATCGCAGACACCAGTGCAATCGGGAAGCCCGTTGCCTTAGAAGCCAGTGCGGAAGAACGGGAGGTTCTGGGATTGATCTCAATTACGATAATCCGTCCGTCTTCCGGATTTCTGGCGAACTGCACGTTCGTTCCGCCGATTACCTCGATCGCATCCACGATCATATAAGCCTGGCGCTGCAGCTCTTTCTGTGCATCCTGCGGAATGGTCAGCATGGGCGCCGCGCAGAAGGAATCGCCGGTATGTACACCCAACGGATCGATATTCTCTATAAAACAGACCGTGATCATTTTACCGGTTGCATCCCGTACCACTTCCAGCTCCAGCTCTTCCCAGCCCAGAACCGATTCTTCTACCAGAACCTGCCCCACCAGGCTGGCCTGCAGGCCTCTGGCAGCTACCGTCTTTAACTCTTCTACATTATATACCAGGCCGCCGCCTGCTCCGCCCATCGTATAAGCCGGACGGATTACCACCGGATAACCCAGCAGGTCTGCAATTGCAAGGGCTTCCTCTACCGTATAAGCAACTTCACTGCGAGCCATGCCAATTCCCAGCTCTTCCATTGCCTTCTTAAATTCAATCCGGTCCTCTCCACGCTCAATGGCATCCAGCTGTACGCCGATTACCTGCACCTGATATTGATCCAGAACCCCTGCCTCTGCCAGCTCAGAACAAAGATTCAGACCGGACTGTCCGCCAAGATTCGGCAGCAGCGCATCCGGTCTTTCTTTATCAATGATCTGCGTCAAACGCTCAACATTTAATGGTTCAATGTAAGTAACATTTGCCGTTGCAGGATCTGTCATAATGGTGGCGGGATTGGAATTTACCAGAACAATTTCATACCCCAGCTTCCGCAGTGCTTTGCATGCCTGCGTACCAGAGTAGTCAAACTCACAGGCCTGTCCGATCATAATCGGACCAGAGCCAATAATCAGGACCTTATGGATATCTTCCCTTTTCTTCATATGCACCATTCTCCCTATATTTAATTTGGACTCGACCCCTCAAATCCATCTATTATCATAGCGGATTCCTGGAAGAATGGCAATAGGTATTTCACTCCCGATATCCTTTAACTTTGAAAAATACTCTCCGTCAGCCAGATAAAGTACGTAATTGCCAGAAGATCCGCGCAGCCGCCGGGGCTTACATTCCGCTTCACAAAATACCGGTCCAAGGCCTCCACTGTCTGAGGAGTAAACGTACCCGTCTCGAACAGCTCCCGTACCTGGTGCTGAAGCTCCTGCTGCGTCGCAAGGCCACCCCTTGCAATCATGTTGGTATCCGTAACATTTGCAATCAGAGACAAAAGCGTCCAGACACCGGCCCACTCAAAATCACAGCCGGATGCCAGCTTAGCCCTTAACACCGGCAGACCATACTGGCGCACCGAACGAAATCCGCCGGCCGCTTCTCCCCGGATTCCGGAGATTCCATAAGCAGCATATTGACGTTCACCGGCAGTCACCGGCGTCCACTCCCCGGTCTTCTTCAGATCTGCCTCCAACGCAGGGTAAGCCACTTCCCCTGCACGGTCTAATAAAGCATCCGCTGTCACGTTCTCTCCGGCCGCCAGCATTTGCCCCAGCGCACCGCAGATAATTCCAAGGGAAAAAATCATTCCTTTATGAGTATTGACGCCCTTCGTGGCGATCAACATCTCCCGCTCGGCCGCTCGGCCCGGCGGGCGCAGATACGGCAGCAGTTCGGCTGCCGTCCCGGCCGTCCGCTTCCGTCCGATTTCGGCACAACGGGCAAAATAAGGCTCCAGTGCACCGACACTCCTCTCGAACAAAGGCACATCCATATCTGGGTGAGCCCCGTTATTGCTCCGATCCACAAGACCAGGCTTCGGTGTGGTATACACTTCTAAGAGTAACGCCATCCGGCTAAGGCGGCCGATCATACCGTCGGAAATTCCGGTTTGCCGGATGCCCTTTAAGAAGGTCGCAATCGTATGATTCTGGAGTTCTTCTACCGTATGAGTACGGCTTCTGGCGCATTCCGCCGCCGGATGGCCGCAAAGCAGGCAGCGGCGGGGAGGGGCGCCTCCCTCTTCACGGGACACCTTTGAGCCATCTGGCCGAAGCACATCGATGTCAAAGAGGCGACCCATCGGATGGTGCTCTTCGATCTTCGTCAACGCCCCCTTAACGACGCTGCTCCCGGCATCTGTTACAAAATATGCTTCATAACCATATGCCGGTAGGGTAATCTCCTCTCCTAGAATAGGAATTCCAAGCTCTCTACATGCTTTGCGGATCTGCCGGCATCCCTCCAGGAAAACTTCCTCTGCCAGCGGAAACGTCTTAATAGGTCCTGCAATATTCATCGTGAAGCAGACCAGTGTGGTCTTATATTGATGCATCAGTTTCTGCTGGGTTAAGGCACGATACTCTCTGCCGTCAAGCATCTCCGGCAGGGTAACTTCTCTCCCCATCAGCCAGGGGTTTCTATTCATAAGAATCTCCTTATTGTGATCTCTACCAGAGCATCATACCACAGACTTGTTTCATTGATCAATAAGTTATTTGACAATAATCTTATCCAAAATCCCTGTGAGATAAGCGATCACGATTCCGTAATTGCTCATCGGGATATTCTGCTGTTTTGCGCCGGACACTCTGGACAGGACGTATTTGCGGTTAAACATACAGGCCCCGCAGTGAATCACCAGATCATAGCCGGTGAGATCTTCCGGGAAGTCCTGGCCAGTAACAATATCCACTTTTAGCTTTTCCCCGATCTTCTGCCGCAGCATTCGGGGCAGTTTGACGCGTCCGATGTCCTCGCTTAATGGCGCGTGAGTACAGGCCTCTGCAATCAGGATACGGGAATCCTCGGTTAACCGGCTGATCGTCTCTGCGCCCCGGACAAAATATTCCGTATCCCCCTTATAAGCAGCCATCAATATGGAGAAGGAGGTCAGCCGGCTCTCCTCTGACTTAACCGCATATACCTGCCCGAAGACCTGGGAATCCGTAATAATCAGCGAAGGTGGCTTTTGCAGCCGGTCTAAAGCACTTTGCACACAATCGGCTGTGCAGCTAACCACCAGACACCTCTTATCCAGCAGTTCCCGGATTGTCTGCACCTGTGGCAGAATCAGCCGTCCTTTCGGTGCCTGAATATCCTGAGGCATTACCAGCAGCACCACATCTCCAGCAGTAACCAGACCGCCAGTGATCTCCCGCTCCTGCCGGTCATGGAGTCTCTCGATCAGTGCTGTTCGGATCTCCTCGATGCCGGTGTCCTCCAAAGCACTGGTCACCACCGGCTCACGGCCACAGATCCGGCGAATCTCCTTTGCCAGCTCCGGAACCGTATTCCACAGATCCGATTTATTTAACACCGGCAGCAACGGAATCTCTGCCTGCCTGAAGCGTGCGGTCCACTCGGCTTCCTGGGTATAGGGCGGCGCGCCGAATACAAGAATCGCCAGATCGGTCTTTTTCACTGCCTCTTCGGTCTTTTGGATCCGCAGTGTGCCTAATTCTCCTGCGTCATCGAATCCGGCAGTATCAATAAATACACAAGGGCCGATCCCGTGGATTTCCATCGCTTTATACACCGGATCGGTAGTCGTCCCGGCCACCTCCGAGACCAGTGCAATCTCCTGGTTCGTCAGCGCATTAATCAACGAGGACTTACCGCTGTTGCGGCGTCCATAAATCCCAATGTGGACCCGTTCGGAACGGGGGGTATCCTGCAAACTCATAAGCAGTCTCCTTTAGAAACGGAAATCGCGTTCGCCGTTTTGAATCCGGTCAACACGCTCAATTGCGATGCTTCGTACTTTATCGTTCGGAATATGGTCAAGCTCCCGCCGAATCAACTGCGCGCCTAAAGAGGCGGCGCGGTCCGAGGCATAATCTTCCAAGTATTCCCGGAAGGTCATCAGGGCATTTGGCTGGCAGCAGTTCGCAATCTGACCCGACTTCAGCAGCGCCATAAAGCGATCGCCGGTACGTCCCTCCCGGTAACAGGCCGTACAAAAGCTCGGAATATGGCCAAGCTCCGTAAGCCAGGCTACTACTTCATCCAATGTCCGGTTATCGCTGACATCAAACTGTGCGGAGTTCTCTTCCTGTGGTTCAGGAATGGCATAACCTCCTACACTGGTTCGGGACCCCCCGCTGATCTGGGAAATGCCCAGCTTCAATACCCGTTCCCGCATTTTTTGTGATTCTCTGGTAGAAATAATCATGCCGGTGTAGGGTACCGCAATCCGAATCAGTGCCACGATCTTCTCGAAAATATGATCCGGCACCGCATTTGAGAAATCGGCTACATCGATATCATCCGCCGGGCAGATTCGGGGCAGACTGATTGTATGAGGGCCTACTCCAAAGGCAGCTTCCAGATGTTCCGCATGCATCAGCAGGCCGACGAAATCATAGCGGTACAGATTCAGGCCAAACAGCACCCCCAGGCCTACGTCATCGATTCCTCCTGTCATTGCCCGATCCATAGCCTCGGTGTGGTAGGCATAGTCATGCTTAGGACCTGCCGGATGCAGCGTCTCATAGCTCTCCTTATGGTAGGTCTCCTGGAACAGGATATATGTACCGATACCGGCATCCTTCAGCCGCCGGTAATTTTCTGTTGAAGTAGCTGCAATATTCACATTCACCCGCCGGATGGCACCGTTCTTATGCTTAATCGAATAGATGGTATCAATGGATTCCAAAATGTAATCCAGCGGATTCATCTTCGGATCCTCACCTGCCTCAAGTGCCAGCCGCTTATGGCCCATATCCTGAAGGGCGATAACTTCCTCGCGGATCTCCTCCTGGGTCAGCTTTTTCCGGCAGATCTGGCGGTTCTTCACATGATAAGGGCAGTAGGTGCAGCTGTTAATGCAATAGTTCGACAGATACAGCGGCGCAAACATCACGATCCGGTTTCCATAAAAACGCTGCTTAATCTTCTTAGCCAGCATAAACATCCGTTCCATCTCCTCGGGAAGATCACATTCCAGGAGTACCGCTGCCTCCCGATGGCCGATGCCCTTCATCTCAGCCGCCTTTTGCAGGATGCTTTGAATCAGTGGCCGGTTATTCTTATTCTCACGGGCATAGGCCAGGGTCTCCTGAATCTCCTGGTCATGGATAAACGCTTCGGCTTTCGGGGAATTTGGGTTATATAACATGAGTACTCCTTTCCTGGAGGGAATGCGGCTGCTGATAGTCGCCGCGTCCATAAGCAATTCGGTAGCCAATCGTATTCAGCCGCTTTTCGAGGTCCCGCAGCCCCTCGGCTGCTTCGGCACCACTGAAAAGCTTATTATTATAGAGCATATATTTCTCGCGAACCTGTACGGGGGAAAGATTTGGCATTACGACGTTAGCGCCGCACAGGATACCCTGCTCCCGTCCATCCGGCACCAGGCTCCCCAAGGCAGTAGTCGCCGGAATCAGGGCGGTGGGATGCATGAGACGCAGAATCGCAATAAGGTTCAGCGTTTGACTCAGCGAACCCGGCAAAAATGTGCCAAAAGGCGTATCCCGGTGAGGTAAAAAGGGCCCGATCCCAATCATCTGCGGCTGCAATTCCTGGATAAACTGTAAATCAGCGACCAGATGGTCAGCCGTCTGATAAGGAGAGCCCACCATAAAACCAGTGCCAGCCTGATAGCCAATCGCCCTAAGCTGGTAAAGGCAGGCCTTGCGCTGCTTTAGGCTCAGTCTGTCTGGATGCAGACGCCGATAGTGTTCTTCATTTGCGGTCTCATGCCGGAGCAAATAACGGTCGGCTCCTGCATTAAAATAGGCCTGATATTCTCCTGCACTCCGCTCACCAATAGACAGGGTTATGGCACAATCAGGATAGCTCCTGCGAATATCTTCAATCAGGCCGGTCATCTCTTTTACCTGGAACCCCTGATCCTCCCCTCCCTGCAGCACGAAGGTGCGAAAACCCAGCTCATAACCGGTCTTACAGCAAAGCAAAATTGCCCTCCGGTCCAGGCGATACCGCCGCACCTTCCGGTTACTGCGGCGCAATCCACAGTAGTAACAGTCATTGGCGCAGTAATTGGTGAACTCAATCAAGCCGCGGATATAGACTCCGTTGCCGAAGTGCTCCTGTGCTTTTTGACGTCCCTTTTCCCGGAGATACCGCTGCAGTTCCGGGTCGGTCAGCAGCACAAGAGATTTTAATTCTTCCGGCCTGAGACTCTGTCCGGTATTCAGACGGTCAATTTTTGTACGAATCATTTCGTATACCCTCCTCCTTTCCAGCGAAATAAAAAAGCCCTATACCAAAAGGCATAGGGGCATCATATATGCGAATTACAAACAAAACCGTCACAATAACGGCATCTATTCCATATATTACTCGCCTTTGCCTTGGGACGTACCCGTTGGTTTAGTACGGTGCGTTTGTAAACTGGTGAGCCATCAGAACAAATCTTAATGACGTACCACTTGGAATTATCATAACCTCTGCCTGCTAAAAAGTCAAGAGAAGTCCATTATAGAGGTATCTAAATTATTCCAATCTACAAAAGAGGCGGTGCAACATAGCTGTCCGCCTCTCATAAAGATTCAAATGTTCATTAAGCTTCCAGTTTCGCTCTGATCGCTTTGATGAAATCGGTGCTGTTAGCAACCGTCACTTTGGATTTGTCCATGGAAGTGATCATCGCCAGATCCTTGGTCATAACGCCATCTTCAATTGTGGAGATCGTAGCCTTCTCCAGCTTATTCGCGAATTCAACCAGTTCCGGAATGTTATCCAACTCGCCGCGCTTTCTCAGTGCGCCGGACCATGCAAAGATCGTAGCCACAGAGTTCGTGGAGGTCTCTTTGCCTTCCAGATGTGCATAGTAATGTCTCTGAACCGTACCATGAGCAGCTTCGTACTCGAAATTTCCATCGGGGGAAACCAGTACGGACGTCATCATCGCCAGGGAACCGTAAGCGGTCGCCAGCATATCGGACATTACGTCACCATCATAGTTCTTGCAAGCCCAGATGTATCCACCATCGGAACGGATTACTCGTGCAACGATGTCATCGATCAGGGTGTAGAAGTAGGTGATACCAGCAGCCTCGAATTTGTCCTTGTACTCAGCCTCGAATACTTCTTCGAAGATATCTTTGAAAGTATGGTCATACTTCTTGGAGATGGTATCCTTCGCGGCAAACCAAACATCCTGCTTAGTATCCAGACCAAAGTTAAAGCAGCTCCTTGCAAAGCTACGGATGGATTTAGCCATATTGTGCATACCCTGAATTACACCAGGAGACTCAAACTTCTGGATAACTTCTTTCGTAACAGTTCCATCAGCAGCAGTGAATACCAGCTCAGCAACACCAGGCTGATCAATCTTCATCTCAACGCCCTTGTAAACATCACCGTAAGCGTGACGAGCGATCGTGATCGGCTTCGTCCAGTTTGCTACGTAAGGCTCAATGCCTTTTACGATAATCGGAGTACGGAACACGGTACCGTCTAACAACGTACGGATCGTTCCGTTCGGGCTTCTCCACATTTGTTTCAGCTTGTACTCCTCTACGCGCTGTGCGTTGGGAGTGATCGTAGCACACTTAACGGCAACACCATACTTCTTGGTAGCATTTGCAGAATCTACCGTAATCTGGTCATCGGTCTCATCTCTCTTTTCCAGACCCAGGTCATAATACTCGGTTTTCAGGTCAACGAACGGATTTAATAATTCATCTTTGATAATCTGCCAGAGTACTCTGGTCATTTCGTCGCCATCCATCTCAACTAACGGTGTGATCATTTGAATCTTAGCCATTGGGATTTCCTCCTTGAATTGCGAGCCTGTTCTTCTATCGGTATGCCGGCCCGTAGTATGCCTTGATTATAGGTTAATTGTATAACAATGTCAACTGTTCCATGGCCATTTCTAGTTTCTTTTTTTATATGATTTTATATAAAATCAATATATCTCTCTTAGAGAGATTCCTTGGTAGAAGTATGCCAGAATATCCGTATAAGCGTACCCTGCTTTTACCATTCCGGACACACCGTTCTGGCTCATCCCAACGCCATGGCCATAACCGCCTCCATGAATTTCATATCCCGTAAGCCCCCCCTCTGTCTGTATTTCCTTTAAATAGAGGAAAGCACTTGGCAGCATGGACCAGGTCTCCACAATCCCTCCGTTTAACTGGTGTATCACCATTCCGCGGCTTCCCAAAGCTTCACGGACCGCCCCCTGACGCATCAACACTGCCTTACCCTCTGTTCCGGTCACAGTCAGTTCCTTTACAATACCTCCTGCCCCCCGGCTGGTTACCTCCAAAGACGTGACAGTTCCCACCGATGCCATCCCATGCCGGCTCAAATATGCATTAATGGAAGAAGTCAGCGTTCCCATATCCAGATCCACCTGCCAGCGATAGAAACCAAAGGTCTGATCAAAGCTGTCCGTATAGCTGTCAATAAAGGTTCGGAAAGCCTCCTCCTGGGTCAGATCCAGCGTTTGCCGGTCCACAGACATTGCTGCTGCCGGATAATAAGGATAGGCCGCCGGATCAGCACTCCAGACATCCATATCGGTGGTATATCCGCAAGACGTAGAGAAATAATAGGTATTTACAACTTGTCCTTCATAACTTACCACCTGGCCTGCCGTCTCCTGTACGGCCTGGCTGGCCGCTTCGCTGGAGGGCTGATTGTTATAGACCTGGAAGTTCGTACTGTCATCCACATGGGCGTTGTACTTCTCGTATCCCATGGACTGCATCTGGCACCAGGCATAGCTGCGGGCGCAGACAGCCTGTACTTTTAGAGCCTCTACTCCAAAGGAAGACGGCATCTCCCCCGGTACCACCAGTTCCAGATACCGCTCCAAGGGCAATTCATTTACGACCGCCAGTTTGCCTCCATCTGCCCGGATCTCAATGATTCCCGGATATATCGGATATCCACAATCCCGTTTTACCGACACCAGCTGCAGACCTCCTTCACCGCTTATGGTCAGGATCCCCTGCGCCAGGCGTGCGTCATCCGGGCGGATTGTGATGATACTGTCTCCTGCGCAAAGCTGTTCTTCTCCCTCCCATTTCATGGTAAAGGTCTGTGAGGAAGTGATCAGTATTTCATCATGCAGCAAAAGGTCATAATTGCTGGTATGAAGCAGCACCCGGATGTTCGGTACCCCCTCCTGTTCTGATGGTGTATCACTGGATAAATCCGTCTCTTGAGGCTGGTTTGCTGACTGCAGCGCCTCCATTGCCCTCTGATTCTCCTTTAGAATTTCCTCATCCCGCGCACCGGTGCCGGCAGCGGTACTGACTTCTGTCCCTTCATATCCACTAAAATATGTGATAGCCGCCGTCACAGCTAACAGGAGCACTACTGCCGCGATACTCCTATTTCTATCCCAATTCCATCTGATCTTCACAAAATCCATCTCCTTACCACAGCATCTCATACATATGTGTACTTATTCTACTCTATGAAGGATTGTCCAATTCTATGCATAAAAAATCCGCAGACGTATTTCTTAGCCTGCGGACTTCTATTATTTTTTGTATTAAAATTCCCGAAATGCCGGTCCTGCTTTTTGACGCCTAGCAGAGCTAGGTGGGTGTCCTCAATCAGACTTCTGCCTTCCACTGCAAACGGAGGCTTGACATCCATCTGAAGATATTGGAGTCCCGTAAA
>Ga0153928_1000121_pt1 | contig 41095 bp, 27 predicted proteins | sample TSNJ012MetaG_FD_106656 | JGI IMG/M metagenome (GOLD analysis project Ga0153928, IMG submission 106656) | Attine ant fungus gardens microbial communities from New Jersey, USA - TSNJ012 MetaG | ecosystem: Host-associated > Fungi > Mycelium > Unclassified | place: USA: New Jersey, Wharton State...
TAATGTCACATACCAGATTTTATTATTTCTATTTCTATTTCTATTTATTTTATTTCTATTTATTTTAATTAATTGATTATTTTTTTCCTCTCAATACTTCTATAGCAACTCTTCTTTTCCAATCACTTTTCTCCCACATACTACCATCAACAATAGTAATACCTATAGAAGAGTCTGTGAATATACTGAATTTCCCCCCATACAACCCACACTGCAACTAAACCCTCTGTTAAACTATAATACAAACAGCTACTCCAATGCTAACAATAGAAGATGCACCCAGACCAGTACTAACAACAACTTGTAGAGAACCCTATTAATAAAATCCAACATTACCACATCATTCCTGGACTACATAGAGAGAATGGAAACCCAAAACACCAATATCTTATAGGCTAAGCAAGTGTAAGGGAATACCCTAGGAGTGTGCTTAGTAAGTATTGATAGATCTATTCTTATTTAGGGTCTGGATCTCTTAGTACATGTTCACTTTTTCCTATCTTCCTTTTATCTGGTTTGTACTTGGTTGATAGCCTATAACTATATTAGGAATGTTTGGTATTGTTGTGTTAGTGCTCATATAATTGTACATAGACTACCTCTAGTAGTATATATAGAAGCTTGTATCAGTAGATCTACCCTTACTTGAATATCACTTTAGCTTCCAGGACTCTTATTAGTTTTCCAGTATAACCTCTGGCCTTGAGTCTGATATTGCCCTTATAGCAAGTCAGTATAGAAGACAATATTTTCTCTTCTCTTCTAAACTAACTATAAGATTAGAACATTCAAGTTGAAGTGAACTGTTAAGACTCTAGACTACAAGGGTGAATATGTATTTCAATCTTGAGCCTAAGTCAATATTTGATATCTCTTCACCTCTCTACAAAGGGTCTGGTTAAGGTTTTCAGAAGAGTTATATTGAAAGATGTGAAAACTAATAACCTTAGTGTTTAGAACAATAACTAAGGTATACAAGAGTAAGCTACTAGGTATAAATAGTCTACACATACATTAGTAGACTAGCTGAAAGTAGCAAATACATAATAGTCTCAAAATGCAGCATGAAATGAATTTATAAAAAAGACCCTGGAACTAGTGCTAGTTTGCACTATGAGTCTCTATTTTCTACACCTCCTCTCAAACCTGTACTAGACCTAGCTCATAGGCAAAGAGTTTCACCTTGGGTGATAGTAGGGCCTTGGTAAGAGTATCAGCAACTATTTCAGTAGTAAAACAATAGATAAGACAAATAAATCTATTTTCAATAACCTATTGAATAAAATAGAAACAGACATCAATATGCTTTGTATATATATGATATTAATAGTCTTTTGTAAGTGCAATGGCAGACTAATTGTCAGAAAAGAGAGTGGTAGTAGAGAGATCAATATCAAAGAGCTGTTGAAGAAGTGAACAAAGTCATAGAGCTTCTTTTATAGCATATATTGCTGCAATATACTCAGACTCAGTTGTAAACAGTAAGACAATCTTCTGTTGTTTAGTAGACTATGAAATAGTCCTACTATAGAGCATAAATATATACCTAGAAATAGTATGACAATCTTTAGCTATAATTCTATTAGTATCAGTATAATCAACCAATTCCTTTGTCTTTCTACTATAATAAAGCCAGAGATTCTTGGTTCCTAAGAAATAGCAATAGATCTGCTTAACAGCTTTCCAATGAGCCTCTGATGGATTAGAGCTAAAATGAAAAACAGCTTGAACAGTATATGTAATATTGGAACATGTTCCAAGAGCAACATACATAAGAGAACCTACAGCCTCATGGTATGGGATGTGAGCTATATAACTAATTTTGAGAGTAGAGGATAAAATAGAAAAGGAAGTGAGACAAATGTTGGGATCTATAGAAAGTGAAAGTAGCTTGAGGTCTTTAAAACTATACTGACAGATGATAAAGTCAATATACAATTGTTATGAAAAGTATAAGGTATGATTTAGATAATCATGATAAATTTTGAGACCTAGAAGCTAGTGAATTTTACCAAGGTTAGTAATAGTAATATGTTTTCCAATATTTGTCTTAAAGTCATTGATAGTACTTTTTGTCTTTGCAACAAGTAAACAATTATTGATATAAACTAGTACAACTATTAGTCTACTCTGATCATGATGAAAAAACACTGTTTGGTCAATATCACAACAAGTGAAGTCAAGAGCTTCTATAATTTTGCAAAAATACTAATACTATTAATGACCAGATTACTTCAGGCTATAGAAAGTCTTTTTGAGATAACAGATATTGTAAGAACTTAGACTAATGTTATGAGAGCCCCAAATAGGAAAAGGTTTTCCATATATTTGAACATTTAATCCAAAACCTCAAAGCATACAATGGAGTAAGGATATAAATAGAGTGGAGACTCAGTAAGTCAAATTACATGATAAGGTCAGGTGATCATAGAACATTCTGGAAAGAACATGTGATCATGGGACTCTAGGATACAGCCACTGTAGTAGTAGTATAAGTAGAGCAGTAATCTAACAAAGAACTCCATTGAGTTCTTCTTGAACATCCACCTAGGGTGATTGCTAAGGACATTCACTGTTTATTGATAACAACTAAGGCATCTTAGAACTACTCCTAGTCTGAGTTAACAAAGAGAACTCGATAGAATTCTCATTTGATTATAGTATACTACTTATACATATCCTGTATTTACTTCTATTTATGGACTTCTATATATCTCTTTTAGTTATTCCTCAGTTTCCTAATTAAAAGAAAAAGAAAAAGAAAAAGAAAATAAATAATGACTTAGCCATTTTGACTGTGTCATGACACCATCCCCCTTTCAAGATTCCTTATTCCAAGGACTTTTATAGTTTGTAGTATAGATTGTAAATGTTCCCTATTTTATTGTCATCTTCTTCTATCCACTCCTTGAGCCCTGAGCTTTCCTACTTGATTTCTTCTTTTTCTTCTTTTATTGTTTCCATAGTTCTTTATCCTCTTGTTTGTTTTTCTTTCTATCATTTCCAATTTCTTTCCAGTTTTCCCCAATATTCCTTGTCATATTGTTTGTCTGACCACCCAAATAGCCTTTTTGCTATAAATCATTCTGGCAGTTCTCCTCTTCTAAAGGTTTCTTTCTTCCTTTCTTGTTGTCTTATATCTTCCATGTCTTGTTGGTATTCTTTTTGTATTCTTCGACTGCCTCTTTTGTGTTTTTTAGGTTTTCCCTTCCTTCCCAAGTATCTGATTCTGCTATGAATCCCTTCTATCATACCAAGTACTTATCCTTTCCTTGTATCTACTATTTATTCAGGATTCTCTCTACTTTCCACTCTTCTTCTTCCTTAATTATGACTGGAGCTGGTTGCTCCTTTCTCTGCCCTTTTACTTGCCCTACATATTTTTGTATTCTACTGACATTGACTACCAAATGTATTTTTATTGTACTAGGTAGTTCTAATTCCACTGCATTTGATAATACAATCTTCTTTATTTTATAAGGGTCTACAAACTTCTCTGTTAGCTTTTCTGTTCTCCTTCTGACCATCTGATATTTCAGATCCTTAGTGCTTAGTATTACTAAGTCTTCTACTTTATACTTGTCAACTTCTGCTCTCTTTCTATCTGTATATTTCTTTATTTCTTCTTGCACTTTTCCTAGCACTGCTTTTGCTTCTTCCTAAACCTCCTTCATTTTTATTACAAATTTCTCTACCCCCTTGTATTTTCCTTTCCTTCTCATTTCAAACCCCATTCTAGGATCTTGTCTATAATTTACCTTGAAAGGTGACATCTTGGTACTTGAGTATACTTTGTTGTTGTAAGCAAATTCTACTGTTTCTAACTAATCTAGCCACTGTTCCTGCCTATAGTCAATAAACATTCTTAAGTACTGCTCTAGTTCTTGATTAACCCTCTCTGTTTGCCTGTCTGTTTGAGGGTAGAATGCCATCAACAGTTTACTTTCAATTCCTAACATTCTATTCAGCTCCTACATTATTTCTGCCACAAACTGTAGTCCTCTGTTAGAGATGATGCTCTCAGATAACCTATGCAGCTTCCACACATTGTCTCTAAACAACCTGGCTAGCCCTTTTGCCAATATTTTATCTGTAGTAGGAATAAAATGGACCATTTTTGTTAATCTGTCTACTACTACTAAGATTGAGTCATATTCCTGTACTATTGGTGATAAAATCTGCTGATATATGCATCCAAGGTTTCTCAGGTATCGAATTGGGCATTGATTTGTCTACTAGCTGTTCTGTGCAGTTTTTGTTTCTCTAACAGGAATTGTATTCTTCCACATATTGTTTTACCTTCTTAGTTACTCCTGGCCACCAAAAGTTTTGGGTAACCAACTCCACTGTCTTCTATTGTCCTCCATGTCCTCCCACTGGTGTACTGTGATGTAGCCTAATTATTTCTGCTCTTAATATATCATCTTTAGATATGTATACCTTCCTCTCCTTATACATTATACTATTCACTTCTCTCTATTCTTTGTCTCTCAGCATCTTTACTCCCACTCATTTCATTTCTTCTACTACTTTGACTACTTCATTATCTTTTACCTTCAACTTTCTTACTTTCTCCAACAAATTCACTCCTTCTACAATCACTTCTACCCTTTCTATTCTTCTAACTTCTAACCACTCAGGTTTTACCAATATCTCATCCTCATTGTTCCTTTCTACTTCTACTTCCCAGTCCAGCCTTCTGTTTAAGCTATCTACCTTTCCCATTTTACTTTCTGGAACATGCTTTAATGTAAAATTGAACCTTAATAGATACAATGCCCATCTAGCTTGTCTTCTATTCAATTTTTGTACTTTTATGAAGTATTCAAGGTTTTTGTGATCTGTCCAAATCTCAAATTTCATTGTTGCTTCTTCTAGGAAATGTCTCCATGCTTTCAGACATCTGACTACTGCTAACATTTCTTTGTTGTGAATCTTATAGTTTCTTTCTGTATCACTTAGAGATTTAGAAATAAAAGCAACTGGTCTCCACAGCTCGTTGGAACCCTTCATTGATAATACTCCTCCAGTAGCATAGTTTGAAGTATCTGTCTCTACCCTGAATTTTTTGTCTAGATCTGGGACTGCCAGTACTGGTTTAGTTGTAAAGATCCTTTTGAGCTCATCAAACACTTTCTGCTGCTTTTCTTTCCACTACCACTTTACATCTTTTCTTGTTAGCACATTCATTGGCCTTGCTACTTGAGCAAAGTTTTTGATGAACTTTCTGTAGTAGTTAGTGAAGTCTAAAAACTTCCTGACGTCTTTTACATTCTTTGGCTCTGGCCAACTTAGTACTCCATCCACCTTTTTCTTCTCTATTTCAATCCCATCAGGTCCTATAACAACTCCCAGGAACCTGATTTTTTGTATCTTCTACACACATTTTTCTAGCTTAATATACAAGTCATTTTCTTCCAATTTTTTCAGCATTTCTTCTACAATTTCATTATGTCCTTTTTCTGTTTCTGTCTCTATTAACACATTGTCCACAAAGGCTACCACTTTTCCTTCATTAATCATGTCTCTCAGAATTTCATTCATTATTGCTTAAAATGTGGCTGGCAGATTCATTATTCCAAAGAACATGACTGTCGGTTCAAAGGATCCTATATGGGTCATAAACGCTCTCTTCTACTCATCTCCTTCCTTAATCCTTACATTGTTGAACCCCCACCAAAGATCCATTTTCATAAATACTCATTTACTTCCTATGTTGTCAATTAAGTCCATGATTAACAGAAGTAGATAGTTATTCTTCACTGTTTGGTTGTTTAGGTTATGGTAGTCCATTACCATCCTCTTACTCCCATCTTTCTTGCCTACAAAGAATACTGGTGATGTTTGAGGGGATTTTGATGGTCTAATATACCCTTTTCTCAGTTGGTCATTTATAAAGTTCTGAACTTCCTCTCTTTCATCTCTGAATAAAGGGTAAATTCTTCTCTTTCATGGTTTAAATGTTTTTTTAAGATCTATAGCATGATCCCAAATTTTCCTCATTGGTATTCTTTCCAATTCTACCTTTTCAAACACCTTTCTCCACTTTAGAAACCTTTGTGGAACTATCTCCTTGATCTTCTTATGATCTGCTTTAATCTTCTTCTCTCTTCCCCAATTCTCTTTATCCTCTACTACCTATCTTACTACCTTTTCTTCTTCTAGTATCACTACTCTCTTTCCTTTCTTTGCTTTCTGTCCCTTTTCCAGTTTTGTATTTTTCCTATATAATGGAGGGCATCTTGTTATCTTGACTTCTTCTATTTTCCAATTAATTTCTGGGTTGTGTGCTTGCAACCACAGCATCCCCAATATTACATCTGTTTTTCCCAAGTCGCACATATCCATTCTCATCCTTTCTATATAGTTTTTGTAGTACACGTTTACTTCCACTTGGTGTGTAATAGCCCTTCTACTATTGTTTGTCCCATCTACATTTTTGACTGTTACTGGTCTTTCTAGCTTTTGCAGCTTAAACCTGTATTTTGCTACCATCTTTTTATGCATGAACATTTCTGTTGCACTATTATCTAGGAGTACTTTTATAGTTATGCCTTTATACATATCTACCTTTTCTATCCCTATATTTAACTATACTTCTCTTAACATTTTGAATATTCTCCTAATATCTCTTTGTCTATCCTCCTCTTTCTCTGTGCTTTTTGGAGCTTCTTTTCTTGTGCCGCTTTGCTGCACTTCTCCCTTTCTAGAGTACGCTGCTACTCTCCAGTCCCACTATAGCTACTTCTTTCCTGTCCCACACTCTGGGCACAAGATTTTCTTCCTATCTTTCTCTGGTATCTTCTTAACTATATCTTTCCTTCCACATTGACTATACTTTACGACAACTACTCTTCTCTCTCCTGCTGTGTCCTCTCTCCACTTCTATGCTTTGAGACAACTGTTGTACCACACATTTCTTAATTGTTCACCAGAAACAAACCCTTGCCTCTGGTTTTTATATGTCTTGGTACCTTTGTAGTTGCATCCTTCACACTTCACAAATGTCACAACCTCCTATTTGGTCATCCACTCTCTCTGCTCTAGTGTTGCACTTCTTGGAGGCATTCCCCATGCACCACTGTATTTCTGCACCTTTCTCCACAAGGAGCACACTGGTCTTTTCTCCTGCTATGCCTTTTGCAGACTAGCTGCATATACCACTTCCTCACTTCTCCTTTCCTTTTCCACCTTAATATTTAAACACTTCTATTTGTAGTGTCCTACTCTCTGACATCTGAAACATTGTACCCCTTCCTCAACTGTCTCCTGCCTTCTTACTTTTGCTTCCTCCCTCACTCTATATTGCATCACTTTACTTGCTATCACCTCAAATCTATTCTAGGGAACTGGTTTCCCTTTTGTTTCTCTCATATTCCTACAGTTACAGGCCAGGTACCCAAACTTTCTATACCCCCAATACATTCTTCCTTCCCTTCTCTCTATTTCTGCCCTTAGTTTGGCTAGGGCACACTATTGGTTGAGCATACTGCCTATAAGAGAGTTGTATTGTTCCAGAGATATGGTACTACATCTCCAGAGAAGTCAAAATAGGAGTAATCTTACTAATGTTATGTCTACTGGAGTACAAGATCTTCATCCAGCTAGACACCTACTACCCTACTTACTACTGCCCTAATACTATGGTTATACTATCATCCTGAGGAGAGGATCTCTAACCTAAATACCTTCCTAAAGATACGGCATTACTCCTCTGCATGTACAGCCCACAATGGGACTTCAGCACAAGGTTTATAGAACGAAAGGAATACAAGTAAACTACTGAGCACTGCTCAATTGCAAGGTCAGGTCTTAGATACAATATCTGAGCTTGGTATTGTGCTTCTACTGTCAATCCCTTGTAGTAATTTAGCCCGAGATGACTTAGATACCCTCCTAGTCTGAGTTGACAAGGAAAACTTGATGGAGTTTTCATTGATTATGTTACACTACTTATACATATTCTGTATTTACTTCTATTTACAAACTTCCATGCATCTCTCTTTGGTTATTCCATCTCACACATCCACCAATTTCCTAATTAAAAGAAAAGAAAAGAAAAAGAAAATAAATAATAACTTAGCTGTTTTGGCTGTGTCATAACATCCCTAACTGATTGACAAGTCCCCTTAAGCCAAGGGCCTGGCTATATATAGAGATGACTAGTGATCATGGTAACTACTGGTCGAGAGTTGAGATGGTTATAAGAATAAGGATGAGCAAGGTCTAAGGCAAATGGTATTCTAGATATGGAATTGAGTTCTGGTGTAAAAACTTAGACTAAGACGTCTTAGAACTATTCCTAGTCTAAGTTGACAAGGAGAACTCAATAGAGTTCTTATTTGATTATAGTACACTACTTATATATATCCTGTGTTTACTTCTATTTATGGACTCCTGTATATTTCTTTTAGTCATTTCTCAGTTTCCTAATTAAAAGAAAAAGAAAAAGAAAATAAATAATGACTTAGCTATTTTGACTGTGTCATGATAAATATACTTTGGGAAGTTGATGGAATGCAAACCAAGCAGTTAATATATATAAACCACTTTGTCTTTAGTAAGAACACTATTCAGATAATGTTATAAACTGGCTCCAAAAAAGGAAAATATCTCCTATATATTTATCAACTTGATAGAGAATCTCTAGTAATACAATACAAGGAAGATATAAATAGTATGGAACAGTATTATGTAAGAAATATATAGTTATTAGTAATAATTTTGTGACCATGGAAAATAGGTGCACAGACCATGGGATATTTGTATAAGTAGTAGTAGAAATCCAACAGAGAACTCTATTGAGTTTTTTTCTTTCAATTGTTACTAGTTGGGATTAGAGCTTCAGTCCTAAGTCCATACCTTAACAGATAAGCTTCTTTAATGTTGATCTAGTATATTTCAAGGTCAAGTACAGCAGCAATTGCAAGAACAGTATGAATTGATAAGAAATAAGCAACTGGAGCAAAGATGTTAAAATAGTCAATACTAGAGACTTAGTAAAAACCTTGTACAACAAGACAGGTCTTGTACTGTGCTACAGTACCTATAGTATCTTTTTTTATCTTGAATACCCAAGTTGAACCAATGAGATTTGCTATTATAACTTAGACTTCAAGTGTATTTGTTGCCTAAACATAACTAATAGTTCTTGTACTATCACTTCCCAAATGATATCCTATTAAAGTGTTTCAACAAAAGTATATCCAGTTGTTTTCTAATCAATGTTCACTCCAGAGATGATTGTCAATTATAACAATACTTTCTTGAAGTGTTCTTTTAAACCAGAGATTTAGAAAAGAAAGAAAGAAAAGAAGAACTTAGAGTTCTTTACTCTTTCTAGATATATTTATGAACATTTCTACTAATCTATTCTAATAGAGAAGTAGATAATACTGTCTGTGACTGTTAATGTTCAAGTTACTACCAATGTCTGTTTTAGAAGTGTAATTGTCTGTGAATCTGTTTAAGTGTTCTTTTGTTATAGTTCTTATTCAGGTTAGTCCTTCTTTAGGTTTAAGTACTGTCTGTTTTTTTAGATCTGGATCCATTAAAGATCCTAATTAGTAGTTACTATTTGTGTCAGCCAATTATAGTTATTGAGTACAGTGGTCCAGTTCTTCTATCCTCTCTTATTCATCCAATGAATTGAATCTTCATTTATATCTGTCTTTTTCAAGATAATCAATTTTACAGTAATCATTGAGGAAAAAATCTTCTCTCTATTCATCATATTCCTCTGTATCTCCTAGGGGTTTATCATAATATTTGCACTATCAGGTAAGTCCACTAGCTTTTATATCTTAGTCTTTTCTAGTATCTGCAACTTTTTAGCACTAGCTTGCTTCCAGAAAAGCCAGTTCAGTCTTATTTTAGCCTCAGCCAAGCTATAAGATTTGAGAGCTTTAGTATTTGTGATTTCTATTGCCAATACTGATTTATTAACCTAATCTATACCTACTACATATACTTTCTCCTTTCCATCACCAATCTGATCTTTTATTTCTTTTCCTTTACTATCAATGTTGCTTTCACTAATCTTTGGAAGCTTTAAGCCATAGAGTCAAAACAGTATTGCTCCAATAGCTTTTCTATTACAGATTTCATGTACTTTGAATGAAAGTTTATAAATTCTTTTCTCTTGGAATTCAGGAATAAAAAAGAGCTTGTTGTTATTGTTGTTGCTAATATTACTAGAAGAAATATTAGATCTTGAAGACTTAGCCTTTGGTAGATTGGGAGTGGACATATAAGCAGATATTAAAGAAGATGTTGATAATAGTTTGGAAACTTGATCTATAGACCTTGTATTGATTATAATTAGTTTATTTTCCTCCTCTTTGATCTAAGCATCTGTTGAGGTCTTACATTTATTAAAGTAGACAATCCTTTCAACTGTTACTGTTCTTTATTCTAGCAAATAGATCCTACATCCCTTTGATAGCTTATCAATACCTATTCATTTGCTTTCTTTTATCTGGTCTCCTAGCTTGTCTCTATCTTTAGTCCTTACTTATACTTTTTCTTTTTATTCTCTGATAGTGCTCAAATCTGGTTTCTTTCCAAAGACTACTTTGTAAGATATTTTTCTATTTAGTGTTTTTGTTAATATTCAATTTAGAAGCTATATAATATGTCTCATAGCTTCTTCCTATAGATGTCTTGAGTTAGAAATATCACATCTATAAAATAATGCTCTAACATGTTTATTAATGATATAATGGCAATGTTCTGCAATCTTATTCTTAACAGTGGTATTATAAACTGTTAATTTCTGGTAAGTACCCTTAGACTTAAGGTAGAATGTGAATTGACTGGAAAAATACTCTTTACTGCAATCAAAATATAGTATTTTGATAGTAGCTTTTAGTTGAGTTGCTGTCTAGGTTTCAAAATCTTGGTAAGCACAGAATGTCTCATCTTTTGTTTTCATAAGTGTAAGACTAGTAAACTAGGTGCTATTATCAATGAAGATAACATAGTATCACTTTTCTCCAAGTATTTCAGTTGGTACTAGACTCCAGACATCAGAATGAATCTTTTCTCTGAATTCTTTGGCTTTCTTCCTTTCTTTTTCCTCCAGAACAGACTTATAAGTTGTCTTAGCATAAACACATAGTTCACAGAAAAATGGAATATTTTCTTTTGATAAGAAAACAATATAAAGACCTGTAACAAGATTATTTAAAATAAGACAATGGGCTATATTTGTTGAAACATAGCCAAGATAATAATAAAGGTATTCTAGAATGACTTTTTGAATAGCTGCCACAGTTCCAGAATCTTCAAGATCTGGTATTATATAATTTACTTAGTACAGTATATAATAAGACTTGGAAATACTTCTAACTCAATTACTATTAGGTTTATAGATAGTACATATTTTATTTGAGAAAGTTGTTGAAAAATCTTTTTTTATCAAGTCAACTAATGGAAATAAGTATATAACTAGCCTCTGGGGCATACAGGACATTAGTAAGATGAAGTTCCCCCAAAACTATAGCTATTTTAATAAAATAACCTTTTACTACTTCTTATATCTACAATTAGAGACAGTCATTATAGAACTCTCTAGACAATATACTAAAAGAACATCTGCTTGAAGAAAAGACAGAGAATTAGGACTTGCCTTTACCAGACCCAATCAGACAACTAACCTCTAGTCCAGCTCCAGATATCTCTAATCTTGAGCTTAGAACAGCTTTACTGAACTTGACCAAACAGTCTATTACAAATGGCCACTTACTGATTTGTGAGTTAATGATTTAATAATCAAAAGGCTCAAAAAAGCAAAGTTTAGACAGTAGCAAAAGATGTTATTAAGTCTGAGGTTTATTCTCAGATATATAGTCCTTCAATATATAATTGTAGTGGTTGTACACAAGAATAGCCTACTACATAATCACTATCTATTGTTCAATATATAGGAGTGCTATTGTTCTTGAAATAGAGATAACATAACCATCTTAGGGCAGTCTTTTGTTCTATTCAAGGACAGATGATAATCTATGAGTAAAGATCAGTGTTATATACAAACATTGAGAACCTTGTATCTCTATGGGATCTTATTGCCTCAGGATCTATTTATAACTGAAAAAAGAGCATTAAAGAGAGCTTTACAATGGTTATTGAAGCAAATGATTATGTCAAGCAGTTTCTGAGATATTAGTAATTTAGCATGTAGTAACTTGGTAATCACCAACTGATCTGCTAATAATTCAGTGAATACTGATCACTTTGAGACATTTTTGGTACCTTTTGGAAGGTCTCCTTAAGAAATTTTGGTGGCTATTGAGATTGTCAAAATTAGTCAAGTATTCCTGGAGTTATGGTCCAAATAAAGTTTGTAATATAATCTATACTATATACTCAGAAGAAGCTTAGAGGAATCAGGGAACCAGATACCTTTAGTGGAAGCAATGCTAACAATCTTTGAGCCTTTATATTTCAGTATTAGATTTATCTTAGAGCTTGCAAAAGAAAGTTCATCAAAGACACAGAGAAGAATTTTTTGCCATTTCATACCTGAGGGGAATAGCATTGGACTACTTTGAACCTTTTATCAACAAGCTAGATCCCCTCCAAGATTTTGATTTTCTTGAGAATTGGTCTGTTTTCATTCAAAAGTTGTCAAACATTTTTGGATCTGATACTCCAGAGAATAACAATAAAAACACCATTATAGCAATCCTGTTTCTACATGATAAAAAGGCCATAACTTATCTCATACAATTTGCAAAATATCAGAATAGAATTAGATAGAGGAACTATTCTTTATAGAAGATAGTCAAGGATATAATACTAGAGAGGATTAGTAAAGAGCTGTACTTTAGCAAAAAAGATATATTTATCTTTGAAGGTCTAAAAAGAGCAGTGCTGAAAATTAACAGTAACTATTAAAGGAGAGTCGATAATAATAGACAGAGATACTGAGTTGCAAAAAGTACCCAGGGTCATTCTCCAAAGAGCCCAAAGTTTAAAGCTTTGTCAACTAGTAGTGTCCCAAACAGAATACTATCCCCTACCTCTAATTCTCTTGACTGTACCTGAATATCTTTTTCTTTCTTAGAAACAAGTTAGCTTCATAACCTGTTACAAATTTTAGACCCTGATGGCAAACTCATAGTAGCAGAGTGTCAATGTAAAATGGATCTTGGATTGTGCCTGTACTATAGTAACTTGAGATATCTAGTTAAACTTTGCCCTGAATAGATCACCAGATAACAAATTCCTCTAGAAAGGTATACTGCATTTATCATCTCTATGAGTTCTTCATTAGAGTCTACAAAAAAAGAACTGGCAGTATCCTTGTCTTTTAAGAAGCTAACTATCTAGAACCTTACAGGAAGCTATATATTATTTTTTATGCTATCTCATTACCTAAGCCAAAGGGCCTGTACCTAGAGATCTACTCCAAGTTATTTTTGAGATCAGCAAAGGCATTGGTGGATTTTGGTTTATCAGTTTCATTCATAGATTTGGTTTTTGCTTTAGTCTACAATCTAGCTACTTAAGAAATTAACCTATTACCATTGTCTCTGTTAGATAGTACCATTGGAGCATAGAGAAATTACCACATCCTCTACTATACTTACTGCATTCTATCACAAACATGTCATATTGCAATAATATCATTAATAATTTACATTATCTTTTACTCTACTGTGTATTGTAGTTACTATATGCTATATCAAGGGTTACTCTGAGGTCATTGAGATATTTAGAAAGAGAATAGATACATATATTGACATAGAAATAAGAACAAATTGGGTATGAGTGAGAGTGACAAGTTAAAGCAGTTGTTAAATATAGATAAGTCTATATATTTTTATATAAATTTTATCTAGATTATTTTCTTTGATACTTGAAAATATATCTAGTAAAATTGTAGTACAATGACTGATTGTATTCTATTAGGAAACATACTATGAAAATGTAGAGAAATCTAAATAAATATATAATTTTGACCTAAGACAATACAATAATAGAGCTTAAGATTTCTATAACTCAAAAATTAATCTTTACTCAAGAATTCTAGTTGTATAATACTGTTATTAAAATTAATACTGTGCAAGAATATGTGATATGATATGACATTATGTGACAAAATACAGTGCAGTACCACATGTAGTAGAGGTGCAGTAGAAAAAGCAGTAGAAAAGTGGTAGAGTATTAATAGAGTATCATTTTTATAAATTGGTGACATATGTATAGTTCAAGAAATATGTTAGGAATCTCACCAATATACTGAAATTACTGTTTGTTTGTCTATATTACAAGTTCAGTCTTTGAGATATACTCAGAATTTGGAAATACCACTGGGACAACTATACAAGTTCCAATAATAAGCTATTCTTTTTCCTAAAAGAAAATCAGAAGTTGCAAGTAGAAAAAAATATTAATAACCATAAATAACAGTCTATTTGTTTATGTGAGTCAAACAAGTGAATTTTTGTGGAAAGATAAAAGTAGAGCCCATCAAATAATACTACTATAAATCATAATTAATTTCTTTTGTAAAACAAAAAAATATAGTTATGAATGGAATGATAGAAGAAAAAGCAACAAAAACCATTTTTTATCAGAATGACATTGGCTTTGAAAGAAAGTATATTTGGGAAAATATTATTATACACAGATAACATAAAGTTACTGATTTCTCTACTTCTGAAGATAAAAAGTCAGCAAAATAGAAAATAAGCATAAAATTAAATAAAACTTGAGAGAAATTATTACTGATGTCAAGAACAATAGAAATACTTCAAAAACACCACCAGTATGCCTTAAGAGTGCCCATGAGATGTCTAAATTAAAGAACAAGGCTACAAAGTAAAGAAAAAGTAGATGACTTGTTAATTTCCTACAAAGGCAAGAAAATCAAAGAAATAACAAATAAATTAAAGCAAAGTGTTATGCATTTGGGATATGGTAGGTACATCTCCAGGCAGTGGCTTGCCTATCCCTGGAGTGTCCAGTATAAGTAAAAAGAAAGGAGAGAATATATAATGTGTTATCTATTTATCTATAAAGGTAAAAAAGTAAGAAAATGGTAGATATATTTAAATAAAAAACACATCCAGAGAATATCTGAAACATCTCTGGAATGTCTAGGGAAAGTATAAAGAGTAGAGATACAAGATGGTGTATTGTCTTTCTACAAAAGCAAGTAAGTCAGTAAAATACTCAATATATTGAATTAAATTACTATGTATCTTGGGCATGCCAAATACACTTTTAAGAGATGTATGGTACATCTCTAAGGTGTCTAGAGTATGTATAAAGAGTAAAGATATGAGACAGTATGTTGTCTTTCTGTAAAAATGTCAAGTAGGAAAGGGATAGTAGTGTGGGAAAACTATAATATGCTGTGAATTACTATGAATATACTATGAGTGCATACTCTAGGCTCTGGAAAATAGTGCAATAAGTGGAGTTGGAAAGTAGAATATGCTACTGGATGAGATAATATATATTGTTCTCTAGTCTTGTGGTTTTACAGCTGGTCTAGAGAGAATGCAATGATGATACAGGAGTGGAATGACCTTGGCCTTAGCTTGTACACTGTATATTATAAGAGCCCTAAAAAGGGAATAGTTTCCCAAGCATTCAAATACTTAATCAAAAACCTCAAGATGTACAATAGGGTCAAGATATAGATAGTATGGGAACCAAAGTCACATGACAAGGTCAAGTGACCATAGAACATTCTGAAAGGACATGTAATTGTAGATTAGTAGTACAGCCACTGTAAAAGTAGTATAAGTAGAAGACCAATCTAATGAAAAACTCTATCGAGTTCTTCTTGAACATTTACCTAGGGTGATCACTAAGAGTACTCACTGTCTATCAATAACATAAGAACTCAATCCCCATTGTTGACCCTGTACCTCGCAGCCTCAACATCCTTATTTCTACTTACTCTCTTATCATTCTCACTAATGAGCATAGTGCTTGAAAGCATCTTGGATAGCAGGCTCTAGCTGTAAAGAGGACTTTACTGTTAGTTAGGGACAGTGGGTAGATGGCCTGGACAAAGCTCGTATTCCTGCCTGAGACCTGACCTCTATATTGAGTGGGCTCGTAACTAGTTTTTTACTATCAGCTCTGTGCTACTGATCCATTGTGACTGGTCTATGCAGGGGAACAACAGCAACCTCTTAAAGGCCTGTCTAGCTTAGGGATTCCCTTTTTAGAGATAGTACTGTTTCACCCTTCTTAGTCAGTAGTTAGTTATAAGTACAGACAAAGAAGATCGTTCATCCTCCTATGAGGAATCATTGCTATTGCTATTGCATATATCTTGCCAACAATAACAGCAACAGAGGAAACACCTTTTGGCACCTGCCCCCATCAAACCAGAGAGAAGCAACTCCTTGCCATAATTGCAACCCTGCAGCAGTAGGTTAATACCATGCTCTTTCAGCAATAGAGGAGTAGAGTAGAGATTGTAAGACCTCAAGTTTTCAGTAGGAAGATAGAGGAGGTGAGCGCATTTGTTAACATGGCTCGTCTATACATTAGAATGAAGATAATAAAAGAGGTAGCAGCAACCCAGGTGGCCTGGGTATTATCATATGGTATGGAAGGATAACTTGTTAGATGAGCTGGCTAAGAGAGAGTCAGAAGTGGAATCGACAGAGCAGCTGTTCACAAAAATAAGGAATAACTTTGGGGAAACATCAGAGGAAGAGAGGAAAATAGAACAATCAAGCAAGGAAGGAGAACCTGCGATGAGTATATGCAGGAATTCAAAAAGGTTGCCAGGGAGAGCGGCTATAAGGGAAGACCCCTCATCAAAGAATTTAAAAAAGGATTGAATAGGAATATTAGAAGGAAGTTAGCAGAAGCAAAAGAGCCACTGACCACTATTGGAGAGTGGCAAGAAAAAGCAGTGAGGCTGGATAGAAATCAGAGATAAAGCAGAATGGAAGAGAGAATATTGGAGAGAAATGCAGTGTGTCCAGGGGAAGATACGCAGTCTAAAGGGAGAGGATCATATGGAGGAAGAGGGGGACAAATAACATAGAGAACAGGAGGAGGGTATAGAAGAGGAGGAGAAAAAAATTATGTTTAATAAAGGGGAAACTCAAATGGGTCCAAGGAGAGACCCAAATACAATGGATATAGATAGAGGAGGAGAAGGGGACAGGATATGCTATGTATGTGGGAAGTGGGGCCATATAGCCAAAAATTGTTGAGAAAGACATAAAGGAAGGGTAGTGGAAATGCCATAGGAGTTGACAAAAGAAAATAGAGGACAGTGAGCTCTTGGCTAGCCTCCAATAACCTATATAGTATATTGCACCCAGAAAAGCTGGAAAATAAATTCAATTGCACCAATACAACTGAGAGAGTAAGAGATGTATGATATACTCTACAGCTACTAAGAAAAGTCTGGATGAAGATGAGGCTAGAGAAGCTGGAGAACTATGAAGGGATAGTAGTAAGGGCACTGCTAGATAGCAGAGCAACAGGTCTATTCATAAATACGACCTTTGTCCAAGAAAAGAGATTTAAAATAGAGAAGCTAAAACAACCCCTGTTAGTTAGAAATGTGGATGGAACAGTAAATGTAGGGGGAGCCATGGCACACCAGATAGAGTGCAATATGTTCTTTAAAGGACATGTGGAGAGGGCAAGAATAGATATATATAATTTAGGGAAAACAGAGGTGATACTGGGAATGCCATAGCTAGTAGTCCATAATCCAGAGATAGATTGGGAAAAAGGGAAAGTAAAAATGACATGTTGTCCACCTATATGTAAAAGGAAAAAGCAAAGAGAGAAGGAGAAGGAAGTAAAGAAGGTGGAAAGGAATAAGAATGAAGAAACATTAAAAAAATTGGTATCTAAAAGGTTTTGGAAGTGGAAGAGGGTGTTTGGAAAAAAGAAATCAAAGAGAATGCTAGTGCAAAAGACCTGGGACCATGCCATAGAATTAAAAGAGAGGTTTGTACCAAAAAAGGAAAAGGTGTACTTATTGTCAAGGGAGGAAAGGGAGAAAGTACAGACATTTGTGGAAGATCAGTTGAGAAAAGGATACATCTGACCTTCCAAGTCATCCCAAACATCACCAGTACACTTTGTAGCAAAAAAGGATGGTACATAGAGAATGGTGCAGGACTATTGACACATAAATCAGTGGATGATAAAGAATAGGTATCCTTTACCCCTCATTGTAGACGTACTGGATGGAGTAAGAAAGAGGAAGGTATTCACAAAGCTGGACCTGAGGTGGGAATACAATAATATTAGGATTAAAGAGAGAGATGAATGGAAGGCAGCGTTTACAATATATATTGGAGCCTATAAACCCACAGTCATGTATTTTGGGTTAACAAACTCTTCTGCTGCCTTCCAAACAATAATAAATGATCTGTTCTGTAATCTTATAAACCAAGAAGATACAGCAATATTTGTTGATGACATCTTAGTAGCTACAGATATAGAGGAGAGGTATGATAAACTGGTGGAGGAGATGCTAAAAAGACTAGAAGAGAACGACCTGTTTGTAAAGCCAGAAAAGTGCAAGTGGAATTCTTGGAAGTAGTAATCAGACCAAAGGGAGTAGAGATACAGAGAGAAAAGATAGAGGGAGTCCTAAACTGGCTAGTATCTAGAAATATCAAAGTTCAAAAGTTCCTGGATTTCGCCAACTACTATAGAAGGTTCATAAAAGACTTTGCTAGAATAGCAACACCGCTATATGTGCTAGTCAGGAAGGAGCAGAAATAGAAGTAGGAGAAGAAACAGGAAGAAGCATTTGAGAGACTTAAAATGGTATTTACCACAGAATCTATCCTAGCTATCCCAGAAATTGATAGGGAGATAAGAGTGGAAGTGGATGCCTCAGACTACACAATAGGGGGAGTATTGTCAACAAAGTATGAGGATGGAAAGTAGAAACCAGTGGCCTTTATCTCTAAATCACTAAACGCTATAGAGTAAAACTACAAAATTCATAATAAAGAGATACTAGTGGTTATTAGATGTCTAAAAGCATGGAGGCACTATTTGGAAGGAGAAAAACTCAAATTTGAAATCTGGACAGATCATAAGAATCTCCAGTATTTTATGATGAGCCAAAAATTAAACTAGAGACAAGCAAGATAGACCCTATACCTATTATGATTTAATTTTACATTAAAATATGTTATAGGAAAGAGCATGGGAAAGGCAGATGAATTAAGTAGGAAACCAAACTGGCAGAAGGGAGTAGAAAAGGATAATGAGAACCAGAAGTTAATAAAGCCAGAATAGATTAGGAGAGCAGAAACAATAATAGAGGAAGGAAACTTAAAAGAAAGAATCAAAAGAACACAGGAAAGGGATAAAAAGGTAGTAAAAGCAGTAGAAGAGATGAAGAAGGCAGGGATAAAGACATTAAAAGATGAAGAATAGGAAATAGAGGACAGAATAGTAATGAAGAAGGGAAAAATATACATACCAGAAGAAGAACTTAGAGAGGAAGTAATACAATTATACTACAACACCCCAGTAGAAGGGTATGGAAGGAGATGGAAGATGACAGAATTGGTTGCCAGAAGTAACAAGGGAGATGGGAAGATATATAGATGGATGCGATGCTTGTCAAAAATACAAAAATTGAAATGAAGCACCAGCAGGAAAGCTAATGCCCAATGCAATCCCAGAAAAACTATAGAGCCATATCTCAGCAGATTTCATCACCAAACTGCCATTAGCCCAGAGATATGATGCTATTTTAGTAGTATACAACTGTTTCAGTAAAATGGCACATTTCATAGTAATAACAGAGAAAACGTTGGTAGAAGAACTTGTAAAATTGTTTTGAGATCACGTATGGAAGTTGCATAGGCTTCCAGAAAGCATCATATCAGATAGGGGAGTATAGTTTGTAGCAGAAATGATGAGAGAGCTGAATAACTTGCTGGGAATCCAGATAAAACTCTTGACAGCCTATCACCCTCAAACAGATAAGCAAATGGAAAGGATAAACCAGGAGTTAGAACAATACCTGAGGGTCTTCATCAACCATAAACAAGAACAGTGGCCAGATTGGTTAGAAATGGTAGAGTTCATGTACAATAACAAAATACATATGGTAACAAAAATATTGCCATTCAAAGTAAACTATGGTCAAGATCCAAGAATGGGATTTGAGAGGAGAAAAAAAAAGAAGTATAAAGCAGCAGAAAAATTCATAGAAAGAATAAAGAAAATCCAGGAGGAAGCAAAAGTAGTGCTAGGAAAAGCACAGGAGGAAATGAAGAAGTTTGCAAACAGAAAGTGAGGGGAGGGAGAAAAATACATGATAGAGGACTTAGTACTGCTAAGTATGAAGGACTTAAAATAGCAGATAAAAGGAAGAAGATCAGAAAAGTTAACAGAGTATTTTATGGGCTCCTACAAAGTCAAGGGAATCGTCTCTAGTAACGCAATAGAATTAGAACTATCTAAGTCTATTAAAATATATCCTGTAGTTAACGTAAGTAGAGTATAGCTCTATAAACTATAAGTAGAGGAACAGAAGAAGATACCACCAAAACTGCTTATTATCAAAGGACAGGAGGAATTTGAAGTAGAGGAAATCTTAAACAAAAGAGTGATTAGGGGAAAGAAAAAGTTTCTGGTAAGGTAAAAGGGATATATGATAGAAGAGGATACTTGGGAAAATAGGGAAAACTTGGAAAACATAAAAGAGTTGGTAGATGAGTTTGAGAGGAAGTACAGAGAACTAAGGTAACAGAAGCTAGGAGAAGAAGAGAAGGAATTTAGTCAAGAATTACCAAAGGAGTTCACAGCAAAATTGTTATATGGCTGGGGAAAAAAGAGATATGAAAGAGAAAGGGAAAAGAGGTGGGACTAGAACTAGAATCAATGAAAAAATTCCTTGGGATAAGAAAACTTAAAGGGAGGGCCATGTTATGAGAGTTCTAAAAAGGGAATAGTTTCCCAAGTATTTGAACACTTGATCAAAAACCTCAAGACATACAATGGGGTCAAGATATAGATAGTATGGGAACCAAAGTCATGTGACCACAGAACATTCTGGAAGAATGTGATTATGGATTAGTAGTACAGCTACTGTAAAAGTAGTATAAGTAGGAGACTAATCCAATAAAAAACTCCATTAAGTTTTTCTTGAACATTCACCTAGAGTAATCACTAAGAGCACTTATTGTCTATTGATAACACTGTGCCTCAATCTTCTATTGCATATATAGTTGCTGATTTTAGAGTAGTAGAATATTGTTCAAGAAAAAGGTAAATTCAGGAATAAGGAGTTATATAGTAGAGAGTACTATAGGAATATAGGAGAAGATAGTTTGAGACTTTAGAACTTTAGGACTTTTGGACTTTAATCTATGAACTAGATTACTACTATATATCTACCTCATATATATACTAACTAGAGTAAAAGAGAGCTAGTCTGAAATATAATACTCTTAGTCTGAAACATGATACTTCTATAGAAGATAAATAATAATAAAGAATGTGAATATAAATATTAATTTATACCAAATTTTCTAGTATATGACAAAAGACAAGTAAATTAGTAAAATAGTCAATATATAAAATTAAATTACTATATACCTTGGGTATGACTGATATACTTCTCAGAGATATCTGACATATTTCTAGAGTATTATTATAAGTTCAAAGAGAAGGGGCAACTATATAATCTGTTGGTTTACTACAAAGGTAAGAAAATTAGAAAAATAACAAATAAATTGAAAAAAATATTACATATCTTGTTCAAGTCTTGTACATCTCCAGATGACAAATAATACATCTGGAGATATCCAGTATGTTTTTGAAGTGAGTAGAGGGTAGCTGAGGTATTGTATCCTAATAAATAGCAAACAAGTGTTAATATCAATGTAGTTTCCTTACTAGGATACCATATTATACATTACCTTTCTTATTGGGACACCATAACCTGATGAAATGTCTTTTTATTGTATATTTTATTGTTTAGCCTTACTATGGGCATAGAGTATATATATATTTAAAACTATATAAAAGAAACTGCCCATCCAGGTATCTCTACCTCCAATTTTTCAAAGATATCTTTTCTGAAAAAAAATGTATAACAGTACCTATCTCTACTCTCCCATTTATTGATACTATAAAGTAAGAGATTCCCACAGAACTGTATAATAGTACCTGGGTTATACTAAAGTATTACTCTAAGTTCAGGCAAGTTAAAAATGGCTAAATAATATGATCTAAATGTTACTACTTAATTATACCAGGAAGTGGTCCCAAAATAGTCCCTGTACTCTTTGGAGGTTCTATTAGTAATTGAAAACAACCCTAAGTAGACTATGGACCAAAGAGAGGTATATTGTTCTGTAATAGAGTCTGCTTTCAGTTTCCTCATAACTAAATAAGCAATATCATAAAGAGTTGGATAAGAGATAGAAAGGATATTGTCTATAAACTTGAGAGGGTTAGTAATTTTTTAAAGCCAGCTCTAGACCTCTTTATTTATGTTTTGATATATTGAAGAAGATAGTATAATCTTGGTCTTAGGATCTTTCTATTAATTATATTAGTAAAAAAATCTAATATAGATTTAAAATTATACTTCATGGCCCAAACAAAACCAGCCTGGTGAAAATATATATATAAAAGAGGCAGACAAAAAGAGAAAAAAATTTTAAAAAAAGGAAAAGAATATTTAAATTTGGAGAAAGAATATAAGATATATGTGTACTGCATATGCTCTGCATTTCTGCAATAAGATTTGCCTTGTTCTCCCTAATGATTATCTATTGTCAAAGCTGAATACTATGAGGCTTTACATCAGGAAGTGCACAAAACTCCCTATAGTGATATTCTTTGGCCTAATTGTAAAGACTACACTGTATAATAATATGTTCACAATCTTGGATGTTAGCCTGTCTACATAGACAGCTGAATAGAGAATTTGAAAAGAATCTTTGTTTGTATTCACCAATGGAAACATGTCCAGTGGTTATATGAATGAATTTTATATACAAGGAATTAGAGCTTTTTATAAATGGAAGCCATGAGCCTCCATTAGCATACATTGGCTTTAGGACTTTTCTTTTGTTGTCTTCAAGGTCTAGAAAGAGTTGATCTCTTTTGCAATTGTTTGGAAAGGTATTCTGTCACTTCTTTAAGATGTCATTGTACTCCTTCTTTCTACTAAATAAGAAAAAGTTTTTGCTAGATAGTATAGAGAAATTATTTGCTTCCTTTACTTGGGTATTAATAATCTTGTGTCTAGACTACTTGGCTTTACTTGAACAGTACCAGAAGTATATAATTATCTCTCACTAAGAATTCTTTGACTTCAATTGCTATAAAAATAATAGAAGTTTAGAAAGGACCAATATGTGACTTGAATATCTTTTTTGCCGCTATTATTGAGTCTGTAATAACAATAATTTCATGGACATTTTGTTTTTCCATAGTGGAAATGAGACCTGAGTGAATAGCCATTAGCTCAGCTTCTACAAAGATGATATTCATTGTTTGAGCTCTTGTTTGTTTTATAATAGTATTGTTTTTTCAAATGTGAGCAACAGCAGTAGTCATATTAGACTTCTTGACATCTCCATCTGCTATGATAGTGACTTAGTATAGGGATATTTGGAACTGGCAGAAGACTTCATTGAGGTTTTCTAGATGTTTATAAATGTCTTTTTTGTTTAATGAATCAAAAGGATAAAATAAAAATTTGTTAGAAAAATAATTGACTACTCTCAAACCAGGAGAAAAAATAGAATAAAAAGGTAAGAAACTTTTATTGACTTCTGATAACCATACATTGACATCTTTGATAGAACTTTTCAGTTTTATTTTTTGTTTTGCTATGAGATTTTGAGTTGAGAATTTATAAGGGGGTTAATTCTTGGTATATTACATATCTAGTAACGAGTTAATGGTATAGGACTGAGGTATCAATTTATAACAGAGGTGATAACAACTATTTAGCTTTTGTAAGTAGAGATATATTAGTATAAGGCCAGCAATAGCTTCAATGTCTTCTATAGAAGAGGTAAAAAATGCTTTTAAGATTTATAATATGGTTTTTTTTGCATTTTTTTAAGTTTTGCTAAGTTTTAACAACAGAAGCTTCTTTGAAAAACCATAGCTGGAAGCCATATAAAGCAATGGAGAGAATATATATTCTATACAATAAACACTTTTGAAGAGAAAGAATACTCTATAAAGAGTTGCCCAGAAGCTTTATGGCATTAAGGGTTGAGAGGTATTTCATGACATAATAATATATATAGTAATAAAAGTTGAGTTTTTGGTCAAAGAAAAAGCCTAAGTATTGCTAGATAGGTTTAGGTTGAAGAACAGGTTCTCTTACTGAGAAAAGATTAATGGAGAGGTTTGGGGGGTTTTGAGCTCTGGTAAAGTAAAAGACCTCAGATTTATTATGTTCTATAGTAAAACCTGTATTAAGAAGAAGTTTAGACATAATATTGTAGCTACAGAAGAGGAAAGCAGAAAACAGATTATAACTCTTTTCTTATGAAATTTTTTTGAATGTTTTTATGATTAGAGCCATATAAATAGTAGATAGAATGGAAGAGAGGGCGGAGCCTTGGTCTACACTGGCACTGGTATTGAATAATAGAGAAATAAAACCATTCCAAGTATATGTTGTTGACCTGTTGAAATGGTAGTTGTTAAAGAATTTAACTATATTGTTGTTTAAGCTTGTTTTCTTAAAACATAAAGAAAGAAATGAATAATTGAGAGAGAAAAACTGGATAATATCAAATGCTATAATACTAGTGTGATATTGTTTAGTCTAGCCCACACAAATAATATGGGTGAGGTAGGTGCTCATGTCAATAGTAGAGCATTGTCTGATACTACCAAGTTGATTAAGGTCTAAGAAACTATTTACCAACATATAAAATTGAAGGTGATTGCTAATGACCTTTTTGATAAGTTTGTCTGTTGTGTTGAGAAGTACTATAGGGTGGAACAATTTGGGGGTATTATACAAGTCTTTATAAAGCTTGGATATAATGACCAAAGTAGCCTCTTTGAAGTACCTAGGCCAGACTTCTAGAAGTATACAAGTGTTAGCTATATCTACAATTTTTTTAAGGTATATGCCATCAGCAATGATGGTTTTAAGATGTCTTCAGGAGACATGATTGAAACCAGAGGTGGAGAAAGATAAGTACTTAGCTATTGCATCTTTAACTTCTTAATAAAAAAATAGAGGTCATTCTATAGAATTACATTGTGTTATATCATCTAGGAATCTTTCATCAGTTTGGCAGTTTTTAGCAGAGTTGTATAAACTGTATAGAGCATTCCATAGTGATTCAAGGGTATTATAGGGTTGCCCTTTATATTTGATGGTTTTGGTGGTAGACAGTAATTTCTTTTTGACCCAGTTCATGAGATTCCATGGTCATTTATTTAAGGTTGTGATTTCTTGTATTTTGTTGTCAAAGAACTTTTTCTTGGCCAACTGAACTGATATTTTGAAGGTTTTCCAATTGACACAATTGCTATGAGTGCAATAGTTATCAAGACTATTAGTACACTCTTGGTTCTACTATTCTTTAGAATATTTTGTGATTCAGCTGGTTTTGGCATGTTTGGACCATACATCCCTAAATATTAGTGCTAGATTGTTAACCAGGGCTTGAGTTCACTGTTGTTGCTAATAGTTGCTGTATTCAAAAGTTTGATATTCTCTTTGATTTCTGTAATAAACTTTTTCTCAGCTTTGCTATTCTTTTTGATAAATTGGATAGTGATATTAATGTCTTCTTCCTTTATGCTGATTTCAATGACCATAGGAACATAATTGGATGACTTTCTCTTGTCTGGGAATAGAAAATACTTGGTAAATCTGCAGTTGTTAAAAAGGAGAAAAATAAGATCTAAAACTAAGTTAATATCTCTAGGATTGTTAGTGTATCTTGTAGGGCCTGGATTGCATGGAGGGAATAACTCAAGATCTAAGCTATCAGCAATAAGGGTGAGATTTTCAGTATAGATTGAATAATGGGGGAAAGAAAGGTCCTAGTCATAGTCTCTTATGTTGAAATTGCCCATCATTGTAACAGTGTTTCCTATATTTCTGACATTGTCTTATAATATTTGGAAGGTTACCTGATTGTTGTCTGGATAAACATTTATAATATAGTTGATGTTTTGATTGTTATGAAACAACATGATATTGATGTCTCAATGATTGATAATGTTTAACCTGAGCAGAAATTTGAGTTTTGAAACCTGTTTGTTAATATAAGTGATAATGCAGGGGATATTGTTGATTGAACTACTGTTTCAAATAAGGAATAACCATTCAGAATGTTTAGGAGCACTATATAATAGATCTCCTTTAGAATTGGTGTTGCTAGAAAGGTTGTGTATAAGATAGCAAGGGAGCTCTTGGATAAGGGTAATGTCTGATATATTTTTTTGTTCCTCTAGAATAATGTCAGTAAGAATTTTGTTCTTCTTGACATTTTGAGAAAAAATCTGTAGGTTGTAAATATTCATAGTTTGTTGCTACTTATAGCTAAGTAGATCAAATTAGCCCTGATTTTCTAGAGCTCTTGTGACTTCTTGCTGTGTCATTCACAATTAAATTGGTTCTTCCAAAATGGGCATTTGTTATTGTTGATGGTGTGATCTCCCTTGCATTTGAATGAGTGAGGTTTGCCTGCTTTTGTTTCTGGTCTGGGAGGGTTAATTTTTAAATTAGCTTTACAGCACCAAGCTATATCTCTATGATGTTCAATTTTGTGAGGTCTACTGCATTTCTGACATTTAGAGCCATGAGCTCTGCAAGGAAATATAGAGTGACCCCACTTCCAACAGTTGTGACACTAAGATATGCTAGAGTTTATATTGGGCCCCCTAATAGTAGTGATGCAATGACCAAAATTAAAGAAGTAGTTAATAAGAAGCTTAGCCTTGGAACTGTTCTGCAAATCCCAAATATCTAGCCAAACAATAGCTATGTCTGATTTGGGTGACACTTTAATAACTCTGGGTTTTGAGACAAGTGAGATGTTTTTGAACAAGTTGGTGTAGTTGATTGAGTTGACAATGTTCTTATAAGTAAGTTTATTGCCATTGGGTTGGATATATGGGATGCCTATAATCTTGAGATAGAATTTGGATTGCAGCAGATAAGTGTTATGACTTGGCAAAATGGTTGGGTTATTATTTATATTTTTTTTCTTTTTCTTTTCTTTCTTTTCTTATTTGGACTTACTACACAAGGAAGGAGTATAGGAAAGTATTACACAACTGATGTCACAGTGTCATATTACATGATGAAGTCATATAATAAGTATAGGAGAGTAGTGTACAGACCATGTAGTAGTTATATAAGTAGTATATAGAATTTAATAGGAACTCTATTAAGTTCTCCTTGTCAACTCAGACTTGGAGTATAATTAAGTTGTCTCAGACTAAGTTGCTATAATGAAAGAAAAGTACTTTGTTATTGTTAATACCATCAATTAACTTAATATATGTCTTAAAGAGACCAAGATCACTAGGTACAGGAACATTGTTAGTAACAATAGAAACACTATCCAAACATGAATCCTTAGAGTTTAGAATAAGGCTTCTGGAGGTATACTCTACACTATATACTACTATAGCTTGTTTATTCCTAATCCTATGGTCCTACTAGTCAGGGTCAGGAGTTGCTAAGTCAAGCTAGAGGTAATTAAATATTATATAGTAATATTTAATTAGGCACAAGATTGCTCTAGGAGATCAGTCTAGTGTTCTAGAGGTGGTATTGGTAAAGTTCCTTTACACTTACCTCTCCTCTAAGATTGCTGCATCTTGAAGCAATTGCTCTGGAGTTGAAAATTGTGTCAAAGTTTATCCAGCAGATGTACCTGGAGACTACAGGGTATTTGTAGTAGTACCCCACCACAAAGTCAGAGACCAAAATGTTGGAGACCACTTCCTAAGAGTTGTGCTTCCTATCCCTTCTACTTCACCAAGAACTAAAATCTCCTCCAATGCTAGCAACTGTTTAGGATTTCCTTTACCTCCCATTCCTTCTCTCTGTCAATGATAATTGGTGGTAGTAGAGGCTCTGATCTTTGTTCTAGTATGGGATTGTCTGGAGCAGCAGACAGTTTTACTATATTGAATATGGGACAGAGTTTCTTTATTATATGTAGTAGCTCAAGGCGATAGGCTAGAGGTCCTACTTGACATTCCACTACAAATGGTCCAAGGCAATGATAGGACAATTTTGGAGATGGACAAGTGGTCTTGGTATCAGATATGTTGAGGAATACTCGGTCTCTAGGATGAAACACTAGGGTTGGAGATTTTCTTTGGTTGTAGTATCTTGTTATATCTTCTTGTGCCTTCTAGATTGCAGACTTGGCCTCTTTGACTGCTACCTTCATTTGTTCTATGAACTTGTTCACCATTTCCAGTCTAGAGGGTCATTGCCTGGGTTTAAAGCCCATATAAGAAGTTTATTCAGTGTTGAACAAGAATGGAATCTACTAGATGGATGAATGCATGTAGTTGTTGTGCTAGAACTCCGCTATGAACAGCAAGTTATACCAGTTGTCCTGTCTCTCATTGGTGAAGAGCTATAGATACTGATTTAGCTTTTGGTTGACATGTTCTGTTTATCTGTTGGTTTGTGGATGCCAAGTAGTGGAGAAAGCTAGCTGTACTTTTAGCAGTTTGTAGAGTTCCCAGATGAAGAGTACCACAAACTGGAGTCTGTGGTCCAAAATTATATGTTAGAGCAGCCCATAAAGCTTTTATACATTGTAGAGGAATAGTCTGGTAGTCTCTTCCATAGTTACCATTGTGTGTGTTAGAATAAAGTAGGCTCTCTTTGACACACAGCTGACTATGGTCATAACAGTATTACATTCAGAAGATTTGGGGAGCTCTACTACAAAATTTATGCTGAGCATATCCTATCTTGCTTCGGAGATATAACTCTCTGACCTAAAGAATATCATATTGCTTTTATACAAAGGTACAGGTTACAGGTACTAATATACTGTCTGATGTACCTGGACATTTGGGACCACTAGTAGTTGTAAGACACCAGCTCTAATGTTTTCTACTGTTTAGGGTATTCAGCAATCTTTGTGTTATGGTGCAGAGCAATGATCTTTCTGCACAAGTCTAGAGTCTAGAAAACATAGATCTTTCCTCTAAAATAGAGCAGTCCATTGATGTTTATTCACTCTGAGAAGTGTACTATTCTGCTAGAGGACTTCTAGGGCAGCCTTGGCTACCAGCTCTTTCTGATCTCTGGAGTAGTTGCCCTTGTAGACTTTGGCCAGGATGCTGTGTTTGACCCTGGTCAGCTCTAATCCCTCAAGGGCTTGGATCACTAGGAGTTCTGGATATAGCAAGACAATGTTTTTGTTGTCTAAAGCTTCATTTCCATGGTCAGGCCTTTGAGAAAGTGTATCTAGCTTACCTATAGACTGTCCTGGGTAGTGACACAGTGTAAAGTCAAAGCAGGCTAGATAGAAAGACCAGTATATCTACCTCTGATTCAGTTTTCTCACTGTCATGAAGTACTCTAGATTTTTGTGATTAGTCTATATCTCTACTAGATTGGATGTTCCTTTGAGGAAGTGCTTCTACTCTTCTAGTGTGTAGATAATGGCCAGCATTTCCTTGTCATAGATCTCATAGTTTTTTTCCACTGGAGATAGGGATTTGCTATAAAATGCTACCAGTCTCTATTTGCCATCTGTCACAGACTGTTGGAATAAGACAGTACCTGTGGCAAAGTTTAAGCTATCTACCTCAATCCAAAAGGGCTCCAAGTCTTATAGCAAGACTAGTACTAAAGTGGTAGTTACTGCTATCTTGAGGGCTTCAAAAGTAGCTTGCTTCTTGTTCTTCTATTTCTATGCCTTGTTAGAGTATGTGAGGTTGAAAAAAGGTCGAGCAATAGTCAAAAAGTCCTATATAAAATGCCTGTAGAAGTTAACAAACCCCAGAAAGGCCTGGATATCAGTTCATGACTTCAGGATAGACTACTCTCAGACTCCAGTAATCTTGATAGGATCTATAGAAATCTTGTTTTCCAACACGACTAGACCCAGGTATTTAATATGTTCTTTCTGGAATTTGTATTTCTCTAGACAAAGATATAGATTGTGCTCTACAAGAATCTCCAGCACTTTTCAGATAGTCTTAGCATGCTGTTCAATGGTCCTAGTGAAGATCAGGATGTTGTCTAGATATACCACTACAATGCCTTCTGCAATAAGATCTCAGAATATATTGTTCATTATCATCTAGAAGATGGCCAGACTGTTAGTTATTCTAAAAAATATTACCAGGGGTTCAAACAGACCACAGTTGGTGCACAAGATGGTCTTTCACTCATCTCCAGGCTTGATATATACATTGTTGAAACCCTAACAGATGTCCAATTTACTAAAGTATTTAGCTCCATAGAGTTGAGACACAAGCTTGGAGATGAGAGATAAAGAATACTTATTCCTCACCATTATAGAGCTAAGGGCCCAGTAGTCCTGTACTAACCAGAGAGAGCTGTTTTTCTTCTTAATGAAAAAGACCAGTATAGTCATGGACAATTTGGATGAGCAGATCCATCCAGTACATAAGTTTTCCTCTAAAAAGGTATACAATTTCTTCTGCTCAACCGAAGACAGAGAGTACACCTTAGTCAACCTTGGTTTAGAACCTGGCAGGAGTTCTATGGTATAATCCTAATAGTGATGCTCCAGAAAAATGTTGAAATTGTCTTTAGTGAACATGAACTTAAACCCTCTAGCATATAGGGACAATGGGGTCATAGTAGCCAGTGTTTCTATACTCTAATATGCTCTTTCTGCCAACCTTTGGAAATTGGTTATAGAAGCTTATATGGTCTCTTCACAGGGCTTGGGAAGCAGTCTGGCTATAAACAATCTATCCTTGAGCTCTTAGTCTTATCTGTTGGTTCTACATGGAATTTTGGACTCCTTTTCATTGCTGTCTAAGAGAGGAGTGGGTCTAGTCTAACAATGCAGTAGGGCTGGGACCTCTTGTCTTCTCTTCAAGGCTTGTTTCTTCCACAATGTTCAATATCCTTTATAGTAGGGTGAGTATCTAGTCATAAAGACCTCACTTTTTTCCCAGTTGACTTTTGGATTGTGGTCCTTTAGCTAGGTATAGCCAAGAATCAGATTCTGTTTTCCCAGACTGGAGATGGCTAGGAGCATCTACTCTGAGTAGGTCTTGTAGTAGAGGACTATGTCTACCATCTCTGATATCTAACCTATCTTGTTGGAAGAGTCATTGACATTGAAGACCAGTATAGGCTGAGAGATGGTCCAGGTATTAATCCTTTTGGAGTGGACAAAGTTACAGTCTATGAAGTTAACAGTGGCTCTGCAGTCCAGAAGTGTTTTAATAAAGTGGAGTTTGCTGGTATTGGTTGTACTGATTTCTATAAATAAGACCAAAGACATTCCTTGTGTATCTAGAGTATTGGCAGAAAGTTGTTTGGGCAATTGTTTCTCCCATTTTGGTCTCTGGGGAGTCATATAGACCACTAGGGTAGAAGAAGGGAAGGATATGTCTGCTAGTTCATTGTTATTTGTATTAACTTCTTCTATATTGAGTACAGTAAACCTATTTACAGGGAGCAACTGGAGTATATCTTTTGCTGGTTGCTCTATGCAAAATCCTCTTCAGAGGAGGACTCCATTCCTTCTGCTATAACTGCATCCTTCAAAGCTATTAGATTCTCAATTAGCTTTTCCCTTTGCTCCACTATTAACTATTATACATTGAGCTGGTATGGAAAGTCCTTCATGAGGTGGCCTGTTTCTCTACAATAATAGCAGTTGTGCAGAAGGAGAGGCCAGGCCTCTTGTGCTGCATCAATATCCATGGAGATCCCAAGGAACAAAAGAAATAGCAAGGGCAGAGGCTTCAAAGGGGCTAGTGTGGGAAGAGCTGGAGGGTGTGAACTATAGTTAGGGGGGCCAGATGTAGAGCAGGGAGCCTCAAGGAAAACAAAGATGTCAAGCATTGGAAGGACTAGAAGGCTTTATTGGCTAGCCTAGCTTGGTCAATCCTCTAAACTGCATAATACCATACCTCAGGGTCAGTGTCTATAGGTCTCTTATACAGCATACATATAGCATAGTAGCAATTTGACTCTGAATGTTTGCTCAGAGTCCTTGTCAAAATTTCACCACCAGGGTCTAGAGGTTCATGTAGCCAGTATTGGAGACCAGAGCTTGAAAACTATTTAAGTAGTTGTTTACCATTCGACTTTCTTGGTGGTAGGACACATCCTCTAAGGTATTGATTGCATTGACCTCTTTGTTCATAGAGAAGAACTAGATGGAGAAGTGCTGATCAAAGTTAGCCTAGTTCTGGATGGAAAAAATTCTAGTGTCTGCTTTTCATCAAAAGAAATTCTTGGTCTATTTTGCAGCCCAACCTCCTTTGAAAAATGTCAGTACCCAGAGCATCTTTTTCTCATAGCTAAATTGCTCTAGAGCCAGGCATATGTACAAGACATAGGAGTTGGGGAATGCATGGCCTAAACTTCACTCTCTATGAAAGTCTAGAGGAGAAGAGAGTTTTGGGTGGGCTTAGGATTTTAGGGTGACCAAAGAAGGAGTTGGTACTGTGGGTGGAGGTAGAGAGGCTGTTATTGGGGCTGGAGACTAAGGATTAGAGACCAGCTGCATAAGCTGCTGTAGCTGAACAGTCAGGGTAAAGAAAGCATTGTTTATATTTGTTTCTGAGTTGTTTTATCACTCAGTAACTTTGTGTAAATGGTGTTGCAGATATGCCAGGGCATTGGCTATGCCCTGGGAGATATCTGTGTATAATATTTGTATGGAGCAAAATTCACAAAGGGTTGGTTGAGGACAAAGGAGAGTATTTAGTAGGAGACTGTTCACTGTGTTCTTTCAAGGCTCTATTTAGGAGATCCTAAACTACTATAAGGACAACCAGAGCAGAGTAGACTCCAGAAGAATCCTTAGTGATATTACACTTCTAAGTTATATTATAACTTACCTCCAGGAGAATCCTTAGAGTTTAGAATAAGACTCCTAGAAGTATACTCTACACTATATACTACTACAGCCTGTCCATCCCTGATCCTATAGTCCTACTAGTCAGGGTCAAGAGTTGCCAAGTCAAGCTAAAGGCAATTAAATATTATATAGTAATATTTAATTAGACACAGAATTACTCTGGGAGGTTAATCTAGTGTTCCAGGGATGGTGTTGGTAAAGTTCCCTTACAGCTTCTTGTATGATTAAGTCAATGTATTTCTCTAAGATAGATACTATAGCCTATTTCCTTGAGGGTCCTTTGGTAGTGATTTGGATCTTTTTCTTCCTCTGGGTAGTTAGGAAGACCAATTTATGTATGTCCAGGATCTTGCTATTGGACAACACTGGGAAAGCTTCTTTAATACACAGGATATTTTCAGCAGAAATAGCAGCTTATGCAAAACTGCATAGTGTCATGGCTTTGTTATGCTTAACAAGTACCTTTTTCAATTTCTCTCTTGTTTTCTTGCTAGGTCAAGAGAATAGAAATAGTGGAACATGATTAATTCTTGTTGCTCTATTGGTATTGACTAGAGAAGATTGTAGAGAGGGTTGGTTCCTCTCAAATTGAGACTTGGCCTTGAACTGAAAAGTGATATTATCTGCAGTATTGATTTGGTCCCATTCAGCTTTATATATAGCTAATACAAATGTCCAAGCAGCTTTGCCAAATGGCTTCAGTTGAGGAATATCTTTGTCATTATAACCTTTGAGCTTTCTTTGTTTGAGAAATGTTGCTATACACTAGAGGAAGCATGCTATATTGAAAATGTTGCCTTGAAAAAATTTATTGGTACTAAATAGAGAAGTGGTCCCAAATCTACCATCCTATAAGCTGGGATTAGCTAGGATATTGGTGCTATATGGAATGACTTCTGGAGAAGAAAGCTAAGACAAGAAGGCCTAAGAGAGTATGTTAATAGATACCACCTCATTGACTTCTTGAGATTGAGTGCCTGCCTTACTAGATTCTTGAAGTTGAGCAATCATATTTGGCAGCTCGTTCAAAGCCTAATACTCTTGTTGATTTTCTTAGTCTTGTATTTGTTCTGTTACAAACTTCATTTGGACCATAACTCTAGGAATACTTGACAGATTTCAATGATCTAAATGGCCACTAAAAGCTCTTAAGAAGACCTTTCAAATGGTACCAAAAACATCTCAAGGCAATTAGTATTCACTGAGTTATCAGCAGATCAGTCTACAATTACCAAGTCACTACATACTAAATCACTGATATCTTGGGAACTGCTTAATATAATTGTTTGCTTCAACAACCATTGTGAAGCTCTCTTCAATGCTCTTTTTTGGCTATAAATAGACCCCAAGGCAATAAGATCCCATGAAGATACAAGGTTCTCAATGTTTGTACATAATACTGATCTTTATCTATAGATTATCATCTGTTCTTGAATAGAACAAAGGACTGTCCTAAGATAGTTATGTTATCTCTATTTCAAGAACAATAGCACTCCTATATATAGAACAATAGGTGGTGATTATGTGATAGACTGTCCTGGTATACAGACTACTACAATCATATATTTAAGAACTGTATGTCTGAGGATAAATCTCAGACTTAATAATATCTTTTGTTACTTGTCTAACTTTGCTTTTTTGAGTTCTTTGATTACTAAATCAGCAAATCACAAATTAATAAGTGGCCATTTATGATATGATCACTGTCCTAACTATTGTTTTTAGGCTTTTTAACCTCTATATTGTTCTGGAGATCCATTTTTTCTACATAGTCCATTTCTAATAATGTCCCCAAGTTTATAAATACCTCCAATAGGCTTCTGGACTAGTCTATTGATACCCTTGAGGTAGGACAGTCTCTTTGTATGTTAATAGCTGTATTTTTAGACCTTTTAATATGATATATAAAAGATTAGGACTCATAGTTACTATTTGTAGTTAATGTAAAGTGTTTATTTGTTGTTTTTCTCTTAGACACTACCATTATGATGGTGGTAATAGAATAAGAAGCAATGAGATCTAAATCCTTTGTTGCTTCAGTCAATATTTTCTATAAGACAAATATTAAATTATCAAGACAAAAGATAATCAAAAACTCATAGTGTATTCCTTTGGTAGGATTTTTGGAAAATACCATAGTAGGATATGGCCTTTGTTGCTCTTAATAATACATAGGCAATTTATATGTTCTAGATTTGGTTTTTTGAGTATTTTACTGATTTTCTAGCTATTTTCAAGAATAGAGACATCACAGTCTACTATATCTATGGATATATTCAGTAATATATTATAGAAAATTAAAAAGAAAATACTTACACAAGTGATGCATGGCTGTAGTTGATATATTTACTATCAAGTTTTAATATTTTATTACTTGGATTCTCTCTTTATAATTTTCTTATCTTTGGTAAAAGATATTTTGTTTTTTATTTTTGTCTGTAATTTCTAAATTTCAATTATCTTTTTCATTTTATTTCTTCTAGTATAGCTTCTGGTCTTGGTTTTTTTGACACAAGTTATTTTATTGGAGAAAGTTGTAATAAAATATGATATTAAGATATCTAGGAATTTTAGTCATCATTAGAAGTATCCAAAACAAAATTTATAGAAGTACTAAAACTTATACTCTAGTATTGTAAAACACTATATATATATTAAGGTAACTATTTATAGTATAAATTTATTGTTTTTGAGCCTATTAAATCTAAGAGTGTATCTTACACTTTTCTTTCAAAAACTCTATTATACCCTCTCCTCTTATAAAGTTAGATGTTATGAGAGTTCCAAAAGGAGAAAAGTTTCCCAAGCATTTGAACATTTAATCCAAAACCTCAAAACACATAATAGAGTTAAGATATAAATAGTATAGGAACTAAGGTCATGTGACAAGGTTAGGTGATCACAGAACATTCTAGAAGGTTATATGACCATGGACTAAGAGTATAGCCACTGTAAAAGTAATATAAGTAGAAGTCTAATCCAACAAAGAACTCAATAGAGTTCTTCTTGAACATCCATCTAAGATGATCACTAAGAGCATTCACTGCCTATCGATAATATTAGGGCCATAATAAAGTTAAAAATAAGTCAAAGATGAAGATAGTAGTGACCTAACATCAGCAAGAATTATATCTATTATTATTAAATTTTCTATGACTTCTCAACTAGTCAACTGACCATTTATAGTATAGATATAAGCCTTTCTCAGTTTTCTACCCTAGTTAATGACTTCTAACACATTTATTTTTAATCAAAGTATGATATAGTATCCCACTAAGGAAGGTTATATATAATGCAGTATCCCAATAAGGAAAGTGATATATGATATAGTATTCTAGTAAGAAAACTATATTAATATTAACACTTATTTGCTATTTATTAGGATATAAGACCTTAGCTGTCCTCTACTCATTTCAAAAATATACTAGATATCTCTAGATATGTTATTTGTCATCTGGAGGTATACAAGACTTGCACAAGGTATGTAACATTTTTTTTTCAATTGATTTGTTATTTTTCTGATTTTTTTATCTTTATAGTAAACTAATAGGTTATATAGTTGTCTCTCCTCTTTGAACTTATAATAGACACTCCAGGGATATGCCAGATATCTCTGAGAAGTATACCAGTCATACCCAAGGTGTATAGTAATTTAATTTTATATATTGACTATTTTACTGACTTACTTGCCTTTATAGATAGATGACATACTGTTTTATGTTTCTGCTCTATATATGTACTCTAGACATTCTAGAAATATACTACACATCTCTTGAAAGTGTAATAGTTATGTCCAAGATGTATACTAATTTGATTTGATATATTGACTATTTTACTCACTTACTTGCTTTTATAGGTAGATAATGCACCATCTTATGTTTCTACTCTGTATATATACTATATATACTCCAAAGATATACCAGACATCTTTTAGAGGTATACCAGTAATGCCTAAGGTATGTTATATTTTATTTAATATATATATGATTTTCTCAATATTAGATATATATATCTACATTCGTATAATTCTAGGTAAGTAAAACCTGCTTCACTGTTATATTTCTTCTTTAATGACCATTTTGCTAGACAATGATTCTGCTTGTCTACTAACCTCTGTCCAGTGTCCAGGATATAGTAATATAGACAAAATAAGAGGCTTTGTTTGGCCTTAGGTAAAAGGAGAGTCTCTTCCCAAAATTGGCTAGTAGTTTAGGTATGATAGTCTAAACAAGGCAGAGTTTGAGGAATAGAGTTTATAACTCTTTTCTCTGTATAGTATTTTATACCATTCACTATATTTTCTTTTGCTTTTTGACTGGCTGAAGCATGCAGTTAACTGTTTTCTTCTTGGAAAAAAGTATAAGGAGATTCTACTAATACTGTCTCTGAAATACCAGACTTATAGTTTGGAGTGACTCTGTGCTTAATTCAATATTACTATATAATATTTAATTCCCTTTAGCTTGACTTAGAGATCTCTGACTCTGACTGGCAGGACTACAGGATTAATGATACCTCAGTAGAAAAAGTATATATATTGTAAAAGTACACCCTAGGAGCATTATTCTAATCTCTAAGAATTCTTCTGGAGGTGAGTTGTAACATATTTAGGAGTGTAATATTACTAAGAATTCTCCTGGAGTCTACTCCACTCCAGTCATCTTTATAGAAAGCTTGTAAATCATCTTACTGTATAGGGTGAGAATGTATTCTATATATGTTTTTACTATACCTGATATGTTTAACAGAACTATGGTATGTTTTTCAATTTTTTTTTCAATTTTTTCAATATTTATTAACTAACATAGCATATATAATATTTTTTACCTTAATTTTCAATTCTTTGGTTATAATATATAGTGAAAATGTCTTTCTCACCTCTTCTCACTATGTATGATATTCCCAATGTTATTACAGTAAGTTTTTTCATTTTTATTCAATTTTTTAATATCTACTCACCAATATTGTATATAGACTACTTATTGTCTTACCTCAGTTGCAACACAGGCAAATCATAGACAGGAGATATATATGAGATATATCTCTGCTATCTTTTTATATTAAGCTAAGTAATTATTTTCTAATGTATTTTTGAACCTAATACTGCTGAGTTTTCTAGATATCATTTTTATTAAATAGTTTTTTCATTTTTTTAATTTAATCTTTAGTTGTCTTTGAGATCTGTTAGAAGAGGCTTTTCTGACAGATATCAAAGGCAACTTTATAGTGTAGATAATGTATGTATCTTTTTACAATAAACTTGATATTTTTTTCAAATAGAGTTTAGAATAAGGCTTCTGAGGTATACTCTATACTATATACTACTATAGCTTGTCTATTTCTAATCCTACAGTCCTACCAGTTAAGGTCAAAAGTTGCCAAGTTGAGCTGGAGATGATTAAATATTACATAGTAATATTTAATTAGGTATAAGGTTACTCCAGGAGATTGGTCTAGCATTTCAGAGGTGGTGTTGGTAAGGTTCCCCTATAGTCAATCTATACTCTAACCTCCAAAATATTAGTTTTGTAGTTAGTGTACTGAAGGAGACAGCCTATATATTTGCAACTATGGTTAAAATCTTTGTATAGAATGTCTTAACCATATTTCCACTAATATTGAACTTGGTGATTTTACTTATTTTTATTACTGGTTAGCAAATTCAGCAATTTAGTATCAACTATATCATGTATAATTTTATATCTTTTATTTATTTTCTACTAATAATTCAAAATAGTCTTTTTTTCTTTTTCAACAATCTTCTATGATTTCAAATTCTAACCTTACAAGAGTATGACTTTCTCTTATCTTAATGAATAATCTTTGTATTTTGGTTTTTCAACTTTCTAAATTTAATCTAGTTTTATATATATCTCATCTTGTTTATAGTCATATCAAGCTCTATTTTCCAGAAGAATCTTTAGAAAATAACATCAACTTAATTAAAGTAGAGATTAATACTGGTATTAAAGAGTTTAAAGCACAAATGAATAAACTTTCTCAACAACTTTTACAGTATGCTTTTTTAACTACTTTATAACAACTACTAAGTCTTTTTAGATTCAACTAATTTATTATTTTCATATATACTCATATAACCCCCAGAAGGAGAGTTTTGAACTCAGCCAAAACCAAATATATAGCTGTTTTATTCTTAGAATATAAGTATATAAATTTCATTTAATACAATTTTTTGACTTAACTTTTTTTCTTAGTTTTTTATCTATATCTTTCCATCCTCTATTGTCGAGCACTTAAAGAGAGATAACCAATTATATAGTGACTTAGCCTGAAATGACTTAATCATCCTCTAAGTCTGAGTTAACAAGGAGAACTCAATAGAATCTTTATTTGATTATTATATACTATTTATATATATTCTGTATTTACTTCTATTTATAATATTCCACACATCTCCTTTGAGTCATTTCTTCTTACATGTCTATTAATTCCCTAATTAAATAAAAGAAAAAGAAAAGAAATATAAATAATGACTTAGCTATTTGGCCAAATTATGACACCATCCCCCTCTTAAGGTCTCTTATCCCAAGGATTTTTTTTTTTTTACAACTTGTAATAAAGATCACAAATGTTCTTTATTTTATTATTATTTTCTTTTGTTCACTTCTTTATTTCTAAGTTTTCTTGTTTAGTTTTCTCCTCTTTCTTTTTTATTATTTCTATTGTTCTTTACTTCCTTGTTCTTCCTTTTTTTCATCTTTTCTAATTTCTTTCTAATCTTGTCTAGTATTCTTTGTCATACTTCTTATCTGACCATCTGAATAATTTTCTTGCTATAAACCTTCCTGGTAATTCTCCTCTTTTAAATGTCACTTCTTCTCTTTCTTATCTTTTAATGTTTTCTATATCTCTTCTATACTCCTTTTCAAACTCCTCTATTACCTTCTTTGCATTTTCCAGGTTTTCTTTTCTTTCCCAAGTATCTGACTCCACTGTAAATCCCTTCTATCATACTAGATACTTATCCTTTTCTCTAATCCATTACTTATTCAATATTCTTTTGATCTTCCATTTCTCTTCTCCCTCAGTTATGACTGGAGCTAGTTGCTCTTTTCTCTATTCCTTTACTTGCCCTATGTATTTATGTATTCTATTAATATTTACTACTAGATGTATTCTGATTATGCTAGATAACTCCAATTCAATTGCATTTGCTAATATGATTTTCTTTACTTTATAAGAGCCTACAAACCTTTTCATCAGCTTTTTTGTTCTTTTATCAACTATTTGATATTTCAGATCTTTGGTACTAAGCATTACCAAGTCTTCTATTTTATACTCATCAACTTCTACTTTCTTTCTATCTATATATTTCTTTATCTTTTTCTGTGTCTTCTCTAGTGTTACCTTAGCTTCCTCCTAAATCTCTTTTATCTTCACTACAAATTTCCCTGCTTCTTCATATCTCCTCTTCTTTCTTACTTTAAACTCCATCCTAGGTGTCACAAACTTCATTTGGGCCATAACTCTAGAAATACTTGACTGGTTTCAATGATCTAAATGGCCACCAAAAGCCCTTAAGAAGACCTTTCAAACAGTACCAAAAACGTCTCAAAGCGATTAGTATTTACCGAGTTATCAGCAGATTAGTCAGTGATTACCAAGTTACCAGACACTAAATTGCTGATATTTCAGGAACAGCTTAACATAATCATTCACTTCAACAACCATTGTGAAGCTCTCTTCAATGCGCTTCTTTTGGCCATAAATAGATCCAGAGGCGATAAGATCATATAGAGATACAAGGTCCTCAATATTTGTACATAATACTGATTTTTACTTATAGATTATCATCTGTCCTTGAATAGAACAAAGGACTGCCCTAAGATGGTTAGGTTATATCTATTTTAAGAACAATAGCACTCCTATATGTAGAACAATAGGTAGTAATCATGTGGTAGGCTGTTCTGGTACACAGACCACTACAATTATGTATTTAAGAACTGTATATCTGAGGATAAACCTTAGACTTAACAACATCTTTTGCTGCTTGTCTAACTTTGCTTTTTTGAACACTTTGATTATCAAATCAAGCA
>Ga0153928_1000122_pt1 | contig 40982 bp, 38 predicted proteins | sample TSNJ012MetaG_FD_106656 | JGI IMG/M metagenome (GOLD analysis project Ga0153928, IMG submission 106656) | Attine ant fungus gardens microbial communities from New Jersey, USA - TSNJ012 MetaG | ecosystem: Host-associated > Fungi > Mycelium > Unclassified | place: USA: New Jersey, Wharton State...
ATGCGCTCGACCTCGAGGCCGCTCGTGCGGAACACGTCGACCGCCCGCGCCATCGCGCCGATCTCGTCGGTGCGCTCGAGACCGGGCAGTTCCACGGTGAAATCCTTGGCCGCTATCCGGGTCATGCGCTCGGTCATGCCGCGCAGCGGCCGGATCACGCTGCGGGTGACGAGCAGCAGGATGACGATCAGGGCGAGGCCGATGACCACCGCGCCGACCACGATCGAGCGGCTCAGAGCAGCGCCGTCGGCGATCTGCTGGTCGATCACCGAGTCGATTTCCATCACGCCGCGCACGTCGCCCAGCTTCCAGTCGGTCTTGGGCGAGAGCGGGTTCGTGTTGTGGCAATTGATGCAGCCCTGGCCGGACATGGTATCGGCGACCGCGACGCGCATGACCTGTTTGCCGTCGCGGCTTTCCTGGCGCGCGAAGGTCGCGCTCGGGTTGGCCGAGAGGAACTCCCAGGCCTGCTGCTGGAACTCGTCGAGGCGGCGGTCCTTGCGGTTCGGGAAGGGATACTTGCTGTAGAGGTTGACCGTCGTCTCCTTGCCGGCCAGCAGGTCGGCTAGATCGTGGATCATGGTCGCCGGCAGCGGGATCGCTTTGCTTTCGGACTTGTGATCGAAGCTGGCGGTGACCAGGCCCTGTTTCACCAGCTTGTTGACCACGTTCTCGGTGTAATAGCCGCGCACCGTCTTGAACTGCGCGGCCGTCTGCTGGCTCGAGCGTATCACCTCTTCGATCGCGCTCCGGGAAACGGCCGGCGGGACGAGCGCCCATACCAGCGCGACCGCCGCGGCAAGCGCGACCGGAATAGGAATGATCAGCCGCCAGCCTAGGGTATGCCGGGGGCTGTGCCAGGCGGGTTGAGGAGAAGGGGCCACCGGCAATTCTCTGGTGCGTTATGGCAAGCGTCGTGCATCTAGATTGCATTTGTTGGTAAACGGCTGGTTAACCATCGCCGAAGTTTGGTCGCGGGTCGCAGGATGGGTTGACGCCCGCGAAAAGCGGGCGGAAACCCATCGACGGGCTCAACCCATCCTGCGGCGCCGTCAGTGGCGGCCGGCTTCGCACGCCGGGTGCGTGTCGTAATCGCGGTCGCTGCCGCAGGGCGGGCGGTTGACCAGCTCGCCCTGCCAGCCGGTCTCGCTCGCCAGCATGGGCGGGTGGGTCGCGGCGCGCGATGCGCCGGCGCTGCCCGCCGTGAGCATCGCGGCGAGCGCGAGCCCGAACGCGAACTGCAGGGAGCCTGCGCGTAGGGAGGCGGTCGTCATGCTCTCCTCCTGGCCGTAACGTGCCTGGGGTCGGCGGATGCCTGCATGAGACCTAGCGCGGACGGCGCAATCCGCGCGTGAACGAGTTCACTCAGGTGGCGAGAAAACTTGCGGCGGGTATCAGGGCGCTTGCCCCTACGTTCGGACGGTTATTTGTTCTTTTGCCAGCACCGGGTGCATGCGCGCTTCCGGCAGCAGGCCCTGCGGGCGCAGGCGCAGCACCACGATCAGCGCGGCGCTGATCATGAGTTCGCGCAGCGCCGCGCCCTGCACGTGCGTCAGTCCCGGAACGAGCGGTACGAGGAAGCGCGTCGATTCGAGGAACGTCACCACCACGACCCCGCCGAGCACGGCGCCGCGGTTGTTGCCGACGCCGCCGACGAGCAGCGCGAGCGTGATGTAGAGTGTGAGCAGCGGCAGGAACAGGTCGGGCGCGATGTACGAGGTGTAATGGCCGTACAGCGCGCCGGCGAGGCCGAGCACGGCGCTGCCGAAGGCGAACGCCTTCACCTTGAAGGCGAGCGTGGGCTTGCCGGCGACCGAGGCGGCCTGCTCGTCGTCGCGGATCGCGCGCAGCACCCGCCCGAACGGCGAATGCCCGAGCCGGTCGATCAGCGCGAAGACCACGATCACGAGCGCAGCGATCAGGCAAAGATAATACAAATTGAACGCCTCCGGGCTCAAGTCCGCGCGCCACGGTCCGGGAATGCCGGAGAGCCCGTCGGTGCCGTTGGTGAGCCAGATTTCGTTCGACGCGACGATGCGGATCGCCTCCGCGAACCCGAGCGTGACGATGGCGAGATAATCCCCGCGCAGGCGCGCGGTCACGAGCGACATGACCGCGCCGACCGCCGCCGCGGTGAGCGCCCCGGCGAGAACGCCGACGGCGATCGGCACGCCGAGCTTGAGCGTGAGCAGCGCCGAGGCGTAGGCGCCCACGGCGAAGAAGCCGACCAGCCCCAGGTTGACCTGCCCGGCCATGCCCCAGATGACGTTGAGTCCGAGCGCCATCAGGGCGTAGATGCCGGCGGAAACCGCCATCGCGATCAGATAATTCGCCATAGCTCAATACGCCCGTTGGCCGAGGATGCCGCGCGGCCGGATGGTGAGCACCAGCAGGATCGCGAGAAAGCCGACCGCGCTGCGGTAGTTGGGCGAGAGGACGATGAGCGACATTTCCTCGCCGATGCCGACCACGAGCGCGCCGACGACGGCGCCCGGCACGCTGCCGAGCCCGCCCACCACCGCGGCGGCGAAAATCGACAGGATCGCGCGGAAGCCGGTGAGCGGATCGATCGTGGTGTCGAGCCCGAGCAGCATGCCGCCGAGCCCGGCGAGCCCCATGCCCACGAACGAGACGGTGCGCGCGATGGTCTCGCCGTTGATGCCCTTGATGCCGGCGAGCGTCGGGTTGTCGGCGACCGCGCGCATCGCCTTGCCGGCGCGGGTGAAGGCGAGGAAGGCGAAGATCGCCGCCGTGACCGCGAGCGCGATCGCGAGGTTCTCGACCTGCTGCGGCCCGACCCGCAGGCCTTCGAAGCGCCAATCGCGACGCAGCGGCAGGTCGTAGCCGCGCAGCTCGTTGCCGAAGATGAAGCGCACGACGTTTTCGAGCGCGAGGGTGAGCGCGATCGAGCCGATCGCCGTGGTGATGAATCCGGTCGCGCGGAACGGCTTCAAGATCAGTTCGTCGGTCGCAAGCCCGACCAGCCCGGCGACCGCGAAGGCAACGATAATCGCCGGCAGCACTGGCAGTCCGAACGATACGTTGGCGACGTAGCCGGCAAACGCGCCGATCGTCGCGTGCGAGGCCACCGCGAAGTTGGGAAACCGCAACACCGCGAAGATGGTGGTCAGCCCGATCGCCGGCACCGCCAGGATGGTGCCGGCCATGGCGCCGTTGAGCAGGAGCTGGAGAAATTCCGTGAGCACCGCTGGCCTCATCCGCCTAAAAATATCCGGCGGATATCCGGGTCGGCGGCGAGCGCGCGCGCCTCGCCCGTGCGGCTGGTGCGGCCGTCGACCAGGATGTAGGCGCGGTCGGCGACCGCGAGCGCCTCGCTCGCGTTCTGCTCGACGAGCACGATCGCAACCTTGTCGCGGTTGACCGCGCGCACCTCTTCGAACAGGCGCTCGGCGGCCGCGGGCGCGAGCCCGGCCGACGGCTCGTCGAGGAGCATCAGCTCCGGCTCGACCATCAGCGCCATCGCCATCGCGAGAATCTGCCGCTCGCCGCCGGAGAGCGTGCGCGCCGCGTGGCGGCGCTTGCGGCCGAGCACGGGAAAGCGCGCGAGCACCGCCTCGACCCGCGCATGCATGTGCGCGGGCGCGACGTAGCCGCCGATCTCGAGATTCTCGGCAACCGACATGCTGGGAAATACGTTGTGCTCCTGCGGCACGTAGGCGACGCCCAGCCGGGTGATCTCGCGCGCGGGAAGGCCGACGAGCGAGCGGTCCTTGAACGTGATGGCGCCGCGCGACGGCGTGAGCAGGCCGGCGATTGCCTTGAGGAGCGTCGACTTGCCGGCGCCGTTCGGGCCGATCACGCAGGCGATCTCGCCGGGCTCGAGGGTGAAGTCGAGGCCTTTGAGTATCTCGTCCGCCGCCGTGTAGCCGGCGGTGACGCCCGTGACGTTCAGGAAGCCCATCGCCTTCGGCCCATGTAGGCTTCCTGCACCACCGGGCTCGCGGCGAGCGCCGCGAACGTGCCCTCGATCAGGGTGCGGCCCTCGGCGAGCACGATCACGTGCTCGCACAGCCGCGCGATCGCGTCCATCTGGTGCTCGATCAGCAGAATGGTGATGCCGTCCGCCGCGAGTTCGCGCAGGCGGTCGCCGATCGCGCGCGCAAGCGTCGGGTTGACGCCGGCGATCGGCTCGTCGAGCAGCAGCATTTTCGGCTCGGCCATCAGCGCGCGGCCGATCTCCAGCAGTTTCTTCTGGCCGCCCGAGAGTTCGGCCGCGGTGTTGTGGAGCATGCGCGTGAGGTCGAGCCGCCGCGCCACTTCCAAGGCGCGGGCGTAGAGCGCGGCCTCGCGCGCCTGCATCGCAGCGGTGCGCATGAGCGCGACGGAAAGCTTCTCGCCCGGCTGCGCTTGGCCGTGCAGCAGCAAGTGCTCGAGCACGGTGAGGCGGGGAAAGCCGCGCGCGATCTGGAACGTGCGCACGAGCCCGCGCCGCGCGATGCGGTCGGGGCGCGCGCCGGTGATGTCGGCGCCGGCGAAGACGACGCGGCCGGAATCCGGCGGCACGAGGCCGCTTACGCAATTGAAGAGCGTGGTCTTGCCGGCGCCGTTCGGGCCGATCAGCCCGGTGATGCGCCCGGCCTCGACCGCAAGGTCGACGCCGCGCAGCGCCGCGACGCCGTAGAAGCTGCGGGTTACGGCGCGAACGTTGAGCAGGACCATCGCGGGACGATATCACAGCCGACCATGCGGCCCCCTCCCTAACCCTCCCCCGCAGGCGGGGGAGGGAACAGGCCGTGCCGCATGCACGAGCGATGATTTTAACACGCAAGCTGCGCCACACGTGCCTCCCTCCCCCGCTTGCGGGGGAGGGACGGGGAGGGGGCGGGAAAAGCGCGCCACACCCCCGCCATTGTTGGGCGCAAAAACGCGCAAATTACCGGAGGAACCGATGCACAGCCCCTCGCTGCGGGAATTATTTGCACGCGCGCGTCCTCGCTCCTGGCGGCGCGCGCTCGTTGGCCTGGTGGTGGCGGGGGCGGCGCTCTCGCTGGCGGCGGCGAGCGATGCGGAGCCGCGCCGCGGCTGGCGCGGCGCCGGCGGCATGGGCGCCTATCGGGGCCAGATGGGACGCGGGGCCGGCTTCGGCGGCATGTACCGCTACGGCGGCGCCCGCGGGGGGGCCGGGTGGGCCGGCCGGCCGGGTTCCGGCGGACCGGGCGCGGGCTTCAACGGCGCCGGCAGGCAGCCCGGGGCCTCGCGCTTTAGCGCCGGCGCGGGCGGCAACCGCGCCTCCGGCGGACGCGGCATGCTCGGGCAGCGCGCGGGAATGCACCGCGGGGCGAACCAATTCGGGCGCACGTCGTCCCGCTTCGCGGGGAATCGCGGACGCGGGTTGCTGCCGGGAGAACGCGGCTTTACCGGCGTGCCGCCCGTGGGCGAGCGGCGCTTCATTCAGAACGAGATGGTGCTGCACATCGGCGCCGACGTGTCGCCGCAGACGGTGCAGAGCGTCGCCGCGCGCCTCGGGCTGACTCAGATCGGCTATCAGCAATTCGATCTTGTGGGCCGCGGCCTCTATCGCTTCCGCATCACCGACGGCCGCTCGGTTGCCGACGTGATCCGCGCCATGGAGGCGGAGAAAATCACCGCGACCGCGCAGCCGAATTACGTGTTCCGGCTCCAGCAGGACCTCAACGCCGCGCGCCGCAGCGTCGCCACCCAGGGCTATCAGTACATCCTCAACAAGTGGCGGCTCAACGACGTGCATCGCGTGGCGACCGGCCGGGGCGTGCTCGTCGCCATGATCGATTCCGAAGTCGACCAGCGCCATCCCGACATCGCCGGCAGCGTCGCCGACCGCCTCGAGCCGATCGGGCAGGAGTTCAAGCCGCAGCCGCACGGCACCGGCATGGCAGGCGCCATGGCGTCGCACCGGCGGCTCGTCGGCGTGGCGCCGGGCGCGCGCATCCTCGCGGTCAACGCCTTCGGCACCGACAGCGACAGCACCTACGGCACCACCGAACAAATTCTCAAAGGCATCGACTGGGCGATCGCCAAGGGGGCGCGCGTCATCAACATGAGCTTCGCCGGGCCGCGCGATCCGCTGGTCCAGCTCGCGCTCAAGAAGGCCTATGAAAAGGGCATCGTGCTCGTCGCCGCCGCCGGCAACGCCGGGCCCAACTCCGAGCCGCTGTTCCCCGCCGCCGACCCCGACGTGATCGCCGTGACCGCGACCGACGTCAACGACGCGCTCATGCCGCAGGCGAACCGCGGCGCGCATATTTCCGTCGCGGCGCCCGGTGTCGACGTGCTGGTGCCGGCGCCCAACGCCCAATATCAGATCACCACCGGCACCTCGGTCGCGGCCGCCGAGGTGACCGGCGTCATCGCGCTCATGCTCGAGCGCCGGCCCGACGCCGATCCGGATTCGATCCGCCGCGCGCTCGAGGCGAGCGCCAAGCACCTCGGCGCGCGCGGCCACGACGACGACTTCGGCTGGGGCCTGGTCGACCCCTATCTGGCGATGCTGGCGCTCGACAACCCGAGCCTCGCCAACGCCCGCCCGCCCGCGCCCGTGCCGCAGCAGTAAGCAGCGCAGCGCCCCCTCCCTGTCCCTCCCCCGCAAGCGGGGGAGGGAACGCTGTGGCTCGGCTTGCGCGTCTTCCTGAAGCGCGCTGACACAAGAAGAAGAAGCGAGACGGCGCCACTTGCGCCTCCCTCCCCCCGCTTGCGGGGGAGGGATGGGGAGGGGGCGCCCGCTCGACGGCTTGTTGGAATCCGTTTAGTCAATAGAGAGCATTTCCCGCACAGGCCTCCCCATGTCCTCCTTCCTGTTTTCCGGCGGACGTTTCCTCGATCCGCGCCGCGGCGAAGCGATCGACGGGGTCGAGGTCCTGATCGAAGGCGAGCGCGTCAAGGAGGTTTCCGACCGTCCGATCGAATCGTCCGCGGCGACCCGCGTCGATCTTTCCGGCCGCACGCTCATGCCCGGGCTGATCGACGCGCACCTGCACGTTTTCCTCAACGAGGTCAACATCGGCGCGCTCGACGCGGTGCCGCTCACCTTGCTCGCCATCAACGGATCGATCGCGCTCAAGAGCTCGCTCATGCGCGGCTTCACCAGCGTGCGCGACACGGCGGGCGGCGACTTCGGCATCAAGGCCGCGGTCGAGCAAGGGCTGATCGAGGCGCCGCGCCTCTTCATCTCCGGCCAGGCGCTCAGCCAGACCGGCGGCCACGGCGATTTTCGCAAGCGCACCCAGCGCGCGCTCGGCTGCGATTGCTGCTCGGCCCTCGCCTATACCGCCCGCATCGCCGACGGCGTTCCCGAGGTGATCAAGGCGACGCGCGACGAACTGCGCAAAGGCGCCGACTTCATCAAGATCATGGTGTCGGGCGGCGTCGCCTCGCAGGCCGATCCGCTCGAGAGCCTGCAATACCGCATGGACGAGATCGAGGCCGCGGTCGAGGAGGCGACCAACTGGGGCAAATACGTCGCCGCGCACGCCTATTCGTCCCAGGCGGTGATGCGCGCGGTCTCCGCCGGCGTGCGCACCATCGAGCACGGCAACCTGATCGACGAGCCCACCGCCGCCACGATGGCGCGCAAGGGCGCGTATCTGGTGCCGACCCTGATCGCCTACGACTCGATGCGCCGGCGCGGCCGCGAGTACGGGCTGACCGAGTATAGTTTGCAGAAGAACGACGTCGTGCTCGCCGCCGGTCTGCACTCGGTCGAGCTGGCGCGCAGCGCCGGCGTGAAGATCGGCTTCGGCACCGATCTCCTCGGCCAGCTTCAGAACGACCAGTGCCGCGAGTTCCTGATCCGCGCCGAGCTGATGAAGCCGGCCGAGATCATCCATTCGGCCACGATCGTCAATGCGGAAATCCTCCAGCGCGCCGGCGAGCTGGGCGAGCTCAAGCCCGGCGCCTTCGCGGATCTCATCGTGGTCGACGGCGATCCGCTCGCGGACTTGAATCTGTTCCAGGACGAGGGGCGCCACCTCTCGGCGATCATGAAGGGCGGGCGGTTCTACAAAAACCGGCTCGTGTCCTGACGATGGTGCGCGGGCGGGCGTTACGCGAGCGGCTCGGCCGGCTCGCGTTTGCGAGCGCCGTCGGCCTGGCACTCACCGCGATTCTGGCGCCGCTCGTGCTGGTGGTGTGGCTCTCGTTCTTCTCGAACGAAATCCTCTCGCTGCCGCCCGAGGGCTATTCGCTGCGCTGGTATGGCGCGGTCGCCGGGCAGCGCCAGTTCGTCTCCGGCTTCCAGCTCTCGGCGCTGGTCGCGCTCGCCGCCACGGCGGCCGGCCTGCTGGTCACGTTGCCGGCCGCTTTTGCGCTGCGGAGCACGCAGCTTCCCGGCCGCGAGGCGATCCTGCACGCGCTGATGTCGCCGCTGATCGTGCCGGCGCTCGTGGTGGGCGCCGGGCTCTATCTCGCGCTCATCGAGTTCGAGGTGATGACCGGCCTGCCGGTGGCCGGCACCGTGTTCGGCTTTGCCGCCGGCCACGTGCTGCTGACGATACCGTGGTCGCTGCGGCTCCTCACCGCCAACCTCGCCGGCGTCGATCCGGCGATCGAGGACGCGGCGCTCTCGCTCGGGGCGACGCCGCTCGTCACTGCGCTCAAGGTGACCTTGCCGCTCATCTGGCCGGGCGTCGTCGCCGCCGCGCTGTTCAGCTTCGTGGTGAGCTTCGGCAACATCGAGGTCTCGCTGTTTCTGGTGCAGCCGGGGCAGACCACCCTGCCGATCGCGATCCTGCAGTATCTCGAATGGAAGGTCGACCCGACCGTCGCCGCGATCTCGGCGCTGCAGATCGCGCTGGTCGCGGCGGCGCTGCTCATCACCGACCGTTTCGTCAGCCTCGCCAAGGCGGTGTGATGATGTCACGTCATTGCGAGCGAAGCGAAGCAATCCAGGGCAGCGGTTGTGGCCCCTGGATTGCTTCGTCGCCGCTGCGCGGCGTCTCGCAATGACGGCAATGTAACCATGGCCGCCCTGCATCTCACCAACATCAGCAAAAAATTCGCCGAGGTGGTGGCGGTCGACGACCTGTCGCTCGAGGTGGCGGACGGCGAGTTCGTGGTGCTGCTCGGGCCGTCCGGCTGCGGCAAGACGACGACGTTGCGCATGATCGCGGGCTTCATCGAGGCGAGTGCCGGCGCGGTGCGCATCGGCGCGCGCGACGTGACCAACGATCCGCCCTATCGGCGCAACGTCGGCTTCGTGTTCCAGAACTATGCGCTGTTTCCTCATTTGCACGTCGCCGAGAACGTCGCCTTCGGGCTGCGCCGCCGACGCCTGCCCGAGCGCGAGATCGCCGAGCGCGTGTCCCGCGCGCTCGCACTGGTCAAGCTCGAAGGCTTCGAGGCGCGCATGCCGCGCCAGCTCTCGGGCGGCCAGCAGCAGCGCGTCGCGATCGCGCGCGCGCTCGTGATCGCGCCCGACGTGCTCCTGCTCGACGAGCCGCTCTCGAACCTCGACGCCAAGCTGCGCCGCGACGTGCGCGCGGAGCTGCGTCGCCTGCAGCAGGTCTCGGGCATCACCACCGTGATGGTCACGCACGACCAGGACGAGGCGATGAGTATCGGCGACCGGCTCGTGGTGATGGACCACGGCCGCGTGCAGCAGATCGGCAGCCCGCAGGCGCTTTATCGCACCCCCGCCAACCGTTTCGTCGCCGGATTTGTCGGCCGCGGCAATTTTCTCAACGGCGCGCCGGCCGCCGACGGCAAGAGCTTCGTCAGCCGCGGCGGACTCACGATCGCCTGCGCGCGCCTCGATTCGGGCGCCGACACCTTGCTCGTGCGTCCGGAGAATATTTCGGTGCGCGTCGGGAGCGCGACCGGCGTGAATTGTTTCCCGGCGCGCGTCGAGGCGGCGGTGTTCCAGGGCTCCGCCTTCGATCTCGATCTGCGCCTGGCGAGCGGCGAGGCGCTGGAGGCGCAGGTGCCCGCCGGCTCCGGCGCCGCCGACTGGACCGCAGGCCAGGAAGTGACCGCGAAGATCGATCCGGACGCCGCGGTGGGGATTGTTTCTTCTTCATCCCTCCCCGCGTAGCGGGGAGGGTGGCCGCGCGCGCAAGCGCGCGGCCGGGTGGGGTGTGCCTTCAAACGAAAATTGGATTCTCATTGCGCGAGGATGCCCCCCCACCCGGCGCCGACCGCTTCGCGGGCGTCGCCACCCTGCCCCTGCGGGGGAGGGATTAGCGGCCTCTCATCTCCGCCACTTTCCGCCTCACCTCATCCACCTCCGGCGCACGGTGGTGTTCCTGCCAGGCGAGGAGCATCGCCTCGACGAGCCGCGGCCCTTCGCATCCGGCGAATGGTCCGTCCGCAACGCCGGGCACGCGGATGTCGCGGATCGCGGTCTGGCCCACCGACGTCGGGAACTCGATGCGCACGATCGGCTCGGGCGGCCGCACGTGCTGGAGCGACATGACATCGCTCCACGGTGCGAACCACTGCTCCTCCATGCCGAAGCCTTGCTTCTTCGGATCGGGCGCAACCCCGACGCCGTCCTGCGAGAGCGTGAGCATGACGAAGAACATGCAGTCCTGGGTCCACGGCGTCATGGTGGTGGAAAAGGTGAGCGTGAAGCCGTCGTCCATCGCAATGTCCGCATGCTGGTCTTCGCCGGATAGTATGGCCTATCATTGCTGCCAACGCGAACTCCAGCGCATGTTCCGGCGAAGTGGGAACCGGTTCGCCGAAAAGGACATGCGCGAGCCAATATTGAGGAGAACCGCCATGACCCGCCTCACCCGCCGCGAGTTTGCCCGCCTGAGCGGCGCCGCGCTGGCGTCGACCGCGCTCGCGCCGGGCGTGCGCGAGGCCGCAGCCGCCGGCGGCCAGGTGGTGGTCGGCACCTGGGGCGGCGACTACGAAAACCTGCTCCAGGCGCATGTCGCCGAGCAGGTGATGAAGCCGCAAGGCATCGAGGTGATCTACGACACCGCCAACGACGCCGCCCGCAAGGTGAAACTCATGGCCGAGCGCCGCCTGCCGCGCGGCTCCATGGACATTGCCGCGCTCAACGCCGCCGGCTGCTACGAAATGTGGAAGAACGGCGCGCTCGAGGAGCTCGATTTTTCCAAAATGCCCAACGCCAAGCACATCATCGCGCCGCTGCGCACCAAATATTCCGTGCCGCACATCTACTCCGGCCGGGTGATCCTCTACAATCCCAAGCTCATCAAGAACAAGCCGACCTCCTACGCCGACCTGTGGGCGCCGGAGAACCAGGGCAAGGTCGGCGTCATCGACATCCAGTATCAGACGACGATCGAATCCGCCGCCATGATCAACGGCGGCACCATGTCGAACTACGAGCCCGGCAAGGAGAAGCTGCTCGAACTCAAAAAGATGGGCGTGAAAATCTATCCCACCAACGAGGCCATGGCGCAGGCGCTCAAGACCGAGGAATGCGGCATGTGCATCATGTGGAAGGCGCGCGGCGTGATGTGGCAGAACGCCGGCATCCCGATCGAGATGGCCAATCCCAAGGAAGGCATCGTGCTCTACGTGTCCGAGATGGTGATGGCGAAGAACGCGCGCAACAAGGAGCAGGCCTACGCCTGGCTCGACGCGCTGCTCGATCCGCGCCCCCAGACCGACTTCGCCAAGAACATGGGATATGCGCCGACCGTCGACAACGTCACGCTCGAGCCGAAGCTCGCCGCCCGCGTGATGTTCGAGCCGGAGGTGCAGAGCGCCTTCATCCTGCAGGACCAGGATTATCTCGCCAAGGCTGACGCCGGCCTGCAGGAATGGTGGAATAAGGTGTTCAAGGGGTGAGTCTTACCTCTCCCCGCTTGCGGGGAGAGGTCGACCTCGCGGAGCGAAGTCGGGTGAGGGGGACTCTCCGAGGGCCGTGCAAACTGAAAGAGCCCCTCACCCTGACCCGCTGCCCGCAAGCGGTCGCAAGCGGGGAGAGGGAGACCCTCACACTTCCTTCTGATCGAACATGAATATATCGACGCCGCCGGTGGCGAACTTCCCCACGTCGGCGACCGCGGCCTGGCCTTCGCCGCTGGTGAACGCGCGCTGGACCGCCGCCATGTCGTCGAAGTGCAGCACCGCGGTAAGATGCACGCCCGAGGGCCCGGCCGGCGAGGCGACCGTGCCCTGGCTCACCTCGTATTTGCGCAGGCCCGGAATCTTCTTGGCGATCGGTACGTGGGTCGCGAAGTAGTATTGGTCGAAAGCGGCCGGATCCTTCGGCGTCTTGTACATCACCACCACGCGGGCCATCGGGTTTCCTCCATCGGTTCCTCTGTCGGGCGCAATAGCGTAGCGTATTGCGCCGCCTCTGCGTCAATCCCCGAGGGCCATGCTCAAGAGCCGCACGTCCGCCGCCGCCATGCTCGCGCCCGCCGCCGTGGTGGTGAGCGTGGTGCTGGTGCTCCCGCTCGCGCTCATGTTCCGCTATTCGCTCAACCGCTTCGAGCCCGGCCGCTTCATGGTCGACGCGCTCACGCTCGAGAATTACGTCAAGCTCGTGTCCGATCCCTATTACCTCGGCGTGCTGCGCGCGACCGTGCTGATGGCGCTCGCGGTGACCGCGGCGTGCCTCGCGCTCGGCTTTCCGCTCGCGCTCGCCGTGGCGCGCGCGGCCCCGCGCGTCAAGGCGGTGCTCATCGTGCTCGTCGTGGTGCCGCTGTTCGTCGGCAACGCCGTGCGCGCCGCCGGCTGGATGGTCGCGTTCGGGCAGAAGGGGCTCATCAACGCGCTCATCGAAGGCGTCGGGTTTTCTCCCGCGACCATCATGTATACGCCCTGGGCGGTGCTCGTCGGCATCATCTCGGTCAATTTGCCGTTCGTGACGCTCACGTTGCAGAGCGTGATCGAGGGCATCGATGCGGCGCTCGGCGAGGCGGCCGCGAGCCTGGGCGCGCCGCCGTTCGCCGCCTGGCGGCTCGTCACCTTGCCGCTCGCCATGCCGGGCCTGCTCGCCGCCGGCGCGCTCTCCTTCATCCTCACCATGAACGCCTACGCGACGCCGCTCTTGCTCGGCGGCCCGCGTTTCCAGATGATCGGGCCGACGCTGGCCGCCGAAATCCTCAACCAGGCGAACTGGCCGTTCGGCGCGAGCCTCGCCTTTGTGCTGATCGCCTTCACCTTGGCTTCGACCGCGCTCGCCAACGTGCTGATCGCCCGCGCGATGAGAAGATGATAAATCGGCGCGAAACTGACGCTCTCTATTCCGTCATCCTGAGGAGCGCCCGAAGGGCGCGTCTCGAAGGATGCACGGCCCGGGCCGTCGCCCTTCGAGACGCTCGGCGCTTCGCGCCGAGCTCCTCAGGGTGACGGTTCATTGTTTGGAGAATCCCCATGCCGTTCCTCACCCGCGCCACGTTCGACTACCGCCGCCGGCTCATGGCCGAGATGATGCGCGCCAACGGGCTCGACGCGCTCGCCTTCACCGGCGCGGATTTCTTCCAATGGGCGACCAATTTTCACGTCGACGTGCAGACCTGGGAGCGTCCGATCGTCGTTGTGGCGCCGTTCGACGGCGCGCCCTTCGCGATCATGAACGAGCTCTCCACCAATCACGTGCGCGGTGCGCGCGAGCGCGGCGTCATGTGGGTCGACGACGTGACCATCTACGCGGAACATCCGCGCCTCGCCGACCGCGTGCCGATCCGCGCGCAATGGGCCGAGGCGCTCGCCGATCTGTTGCGCCAGCGCGGGCTCGAGCGCGGCCGCATCGGCGTCGAGGGCCTGGCCGGGCCGCTCGCCCGCGTGCCGGCGCTGCTGCCCGACCTCAAGCTCGTCGCCTGCCTCGCCGAGCTGCGCGCGCTGCGCTTCGTCAAATGCGCGGAGGAACTCAAGGTCCATCGCGACGCCGGTGCGCTCTCCGACTGGGGACAGGAGCGCTATCGCGAGAACATCCGGCCGGGCCGGCGTCTGCAGGAACTCGACTTCGCCATGGCCGCGCTGATTTCCGAGGAGGCGGCGCGGCGCTTTCCCGGCGAGAACGCGGAAGTCCGCACGCTCACGCTCAGCGGTCCCGCCTCGGCCTCGCCCCACGGCGACGGCATGCCCACCGGCGCCACCATCGAGAAGGGTCATGGCATCGTGAATATTTGCAACGTGCGCCTCAACGGCATGATGACCGAGAACGAGCGCACCTTCTTCGTCGGCACGCCGAGCAACCGCCAAGCCGCGCTCTACGAGGCCGCGCGGGCGGCGAACGAAGCGGGCGCCGCCGCCGCGGTCGCCGGCAATCCGGTTTCGGCGATCGACGCCGCCGCGCAATCGGTGATCGTGGCCGCCGGTTTTTCCGAACATATTCTCCACCGCACCGGCCACGGCATGGGCGTGCAGGGCCACGAATATCCCGACGACATGCCGTTCTGTCATCGCCCGCTCGTCGCCGGCGAAGTGTTCTCGGTCGAGCCCGGCATCTACGTCTACGGCCTCGGCGGCTTCCGCCTCGACGACACCGTGGTGATCGGCGCGAGCCCGGAGCTGATCACTCAGGCGCCGCGCGACCTCAAGAGCAATACTCTCTGATCCGTCACCTTGAGGAGCCGGCCGAAGGCCGGCGTCTCGAAGGGCGACGGCTGGGGCCGTGCATCCTTCGAGACGCGCCCTTCGGGCGCTCCTCAGGATGACGAAATAAAGGACAAACAAAAAACCCGCCCTCCGGAAGGAGGGCGGGCCCTTGTCGAGGCTCGTCAAGCCGGCGTTACGCCGGGATCACGTCCACGATTTCGTAGGTGTCCGGGTCGACGATCACGATCTCGTCGCCAACCAGGAAGTAGCGGTAGTCGCGATACGCCGGGACCAAGGTCACGATGTCCTCGGGGAGCGTGTAGAAGTGCACCGAGTGCGGCACGCGTACGCCGCGCCGGAGCGCGAAGTCCACGTGGCCTAGCCGGTGAGCGCGACCACCCTCAGCGAACAGCCGCTCGTGGATGCGCGTGCGCTGGTCACCGGAGAGACGCGTTCCGCCGCGGAACTCGCCGCGACCCTCACGAACCTCGCCGCGGCCCTCGCGGAAACCGCGGTCGCGTTCACCCAACCGCTGGTCACGGTCGCGGTTGCCTAAGCGCTGATCGCGGTCACGGTCGCCCATGCGCTGATCGCGGTCGCGCTGACCCATACGCTGATTGTGGTCACGATCGCTCCGGGCGTTCCGGTTCTGATCGCGGTCACGGTCGCGCTGGCCCATGCGCTCGTTACGCTCCTCGCCGTAGGCGTGGCCGCGCTGTTCGCCCATTTGCTGGTTGCGCTTCTCGCCCGCGTTGCCCATGTGCTCGCCGCGTTCCTCGCGGCCCATGCCCTGGCCGCCGCGCTCGCTTTGCGTCATGCCGCGCGCGCCGACGTTGCCCTGCGCACCGGTATGAGTGCCCGCGCTGGCGCCGCCCTGGGTATGTGTCTGGACACCGGCGTTGCCGCCGCCGCTCACCTGCGCCATGGCGAGGCTTGAGCCCGCCACGAGTGCCGCGGCAGCCGTCGTCGCCAAGAGAATTCGTCTCATCGCTGTCTCCTCATTTTCTTACCGTTTCCGGATTTCCCCTCAGCCTTGTTCCCCGACAACGCCTGCGCGCCGGCGCGGTTCCCCGCGCGCGACGGTACCCAAGCGCCATTATGCGGGCGCGCGTTGAAATTACCTCCCGCCCGTGGTCTGCTGCCGCACAACAATGCCGAGGTAATAAGGGAGGGACCGAATGCCGCGCACTCACAACAACAAGCCGAGCCCGACAGCGCTCACCCGCCGCCGCTTCATGGCGCGCAGCGGCGCCGGCATCGCCGGGATCCTGGCGGCCGGACGCGCGCCGGCGTTCGCGCAAACCGCCGCCAAGAAGCTCGTCTACGCGCACATCGTGCCGGCGCCCGAGTCTGCCGCGATCGCCTTGGCCTGGATGGCCGATGAAGTGACGAAGCGCTCGAAGGGCGCGCTCGACATGCAGTTCCACGGCGGCACCTTGCTGAGCAAGGAGCTCGAAATCATGAACGCCGTGAAGGCCGGCAACATCGCGGCCGGCGGTCCCGCCGGCGCCGCCGCCACGGTGTTCCCCGAAATGGGCGTGTTCCTCGTGCCGTACCTGGTGAAGAGCTATGACCAGGCCTACCGCATGTTCAACGGCAAGATCGGCGACCAGCTCGATGCCGAGTTCCAGGACAAATATAAAGTCAAGGTGCTGTTCTTCTACGACTACGGCTTCCGCCATTTCTGGAACAACAAGCGGCCGATCGCCAACCCGAAGGACCTGCGCGGGATGCGCCTGCGCGTGCAGCAGGCGAAGGTGTTCGCCGACACCATCAACGGCCTGGGCGGCAACGCGGTGCCGCTGCCGTGGGGCGAGGTGATCCCGGCGGCGCAACAGGGCGTGATCGACGGCGCCGATCTGCCGATCGTCAACATCCTCGCGCTCAAGGCCTACGAAGTCTCCAAATACTGCTCGATGACGTTCCACAACTACGGCCCGACGCTGTCGGTGATGAACCTGCAGATGTGGAACTCCTTGAGCAAAGACGAGCAGAAACTGATGCTCGACGTCGCGCGCGAGGCGCAGGAGCGGGTGCGCCACGACACCGAAAGCGTCGACAATTTTGCCAAGGCCAAGGAGCTGCTCGAGCCCAAGGGGATGACGGTGAACGAGGCGGACGTCGACGCCTTCCGCAAGATCGCGCAGGAGAAGATCTGGCCGTCTTACGAGAAACAGTTCGGCGCCATGTGGGACGCGGTCGCCAACCAGGCGTGACTTAAACTCGATGCATCCGGCGCGGATTCACGCTTTCGGCGATGCCTGGCCGCTCGTCACCTCTCCCCGCTTGCGGGGAGAGGTCGGCCGCGAAGCGGCCGGGTGAGGGGGCCTTTCCGCTGTCTGAGATCTCTGAGAAGCCCCTTCACCCCAACCCTCTCCCCGCAAGCGGGGAGAGGGAGCTCGCGCGCGCCGCTCGCATCCTCGCCGCCGTCCCGAAGATCTTCCTCGCGCTGCTGCTCATCTTCGTGATGCTCGACCTGCTCGCCGGCGTGCTGCTGCGCTACGTGGTCGTGCGTATCACCGATTATTTCGACCTCGATCCGATCAGCTTCTTCTGGGTCGAGGAGGTGGGCGAGTTCGGCCTCGCCTGGCTCGCTGCGATCGGCGCCGCGGTCGCGATCGTCGAGCGCGTGCATTTCGCGCTGCGCATCGTCACCCACCGCTTCGCGCCGCGCACGCAACGCGTCATCGAGCGCGTCAACCATCTGCTCATCGCCGGCTTCGGCGCGCTCGCGGCGTTCTACGGTTTCAAGCTGTGCGTCACCAACTCGGTTCTTACCTCGCCCGGGCTCGGCCTCAACCTCGCCTGGCTCTACGGCTCCTCGGTCGCGGGCGGCACGCTGATCGCGCTCTACAGCCTTGGCGTCGCGCTCGGGTTCGCGCCGTCCGCCGTGGACGAGGGCACGGGGCACGGCACGGCCTCTCACCTCCCTCCCGCGCTTGCGGGCGAGGGTCGGGGAGGGGGCTGATGCTGCTCGCCTTCACCGCCGTCGTGTTCGTGGCGCTGCTCGCGCTTTCGATGCCGATCGTGTTCGCGCTCGGCATCGCCGGCATCGCCGGCCTCGCGCTCGGCGGCTATCCGCTGCAGATGCTCCCCTCGAGCCTCGTTGCCGGTTCCCAGAACTGGGTGCTGCTGGCGATCCCGTCGTTCGTGTTCGCCGGCACGTTGATGGAGCGCTGCGGCATGTCGCACGCGCTCGTCGATCTCGCGCGGGCGCTGGTCGGCTGGCTGCGCGGCGGGCTCGGCATGTCGGTGATCGTGGTGTCCTATTTCTTCTCCGACATCTGCGGCTCGAAGATGGCCGAGGTGTCGGCGCTCGGCTCGACCCTGATGCCGCCGCTCCGCCGCGCCGGCTACCGCGCCGAGGACGGCGCCTCGCTGATCGCCTCGGGCACCGCCATGGGCATGCTGGTGCCGCCGGCGATCTTCATGATCGTGATCGGCGAGGTGACCAACACGTCGGTGGTGGCGCTCTTCCTCGCCGGCTTCATTCCGGCCGCGGTCGTGGGGCTGTGCCTGTGTGCGCTCGTGTTCGTGCAGGCGCGCCTGCTCGGCTGGCCCAAGGACACGCGGCCGAGCTTCGCCTTCCTGGGCCGCGCCGCGCGCAACGCGCTCGTGCCGATGGTGGTGCCGCTCGTGATCCTCGGCGGCTTTTATCTCGGCATGTTCACCGCGACCGAGGCGGGCGCGGTGGTCGCCTTCTACGCCTTCCTCGCCGCGCGCTTTTATTACCGCAACGTCTCGCTCAAGGAGATGCTGTGGATCGCCTACGAGAGCGCGCTGCTCACCGCCGCGGTGGTGTTCCTGCTCGCGGTCGCGACCATCTTCCAATATCTGATGGGCGTCACCGGCGTGCCGGCGCTGCTGGGCGCGGTGCTCGCGCCGCTCGGGCAGAGCCACGCGCTGTTTCTTTGCGGCGTCGCGCTCATGACCATGGCGTTCGGCATGGTGCTCGAGGGACTGCCGGCCGCGGTCGTGCTCATTCCGGTCGTGTTCCCGATCGCAACCAAGCTCGGCATCAACCCGATCCACTTCGACATCGTGCAGACCGCCGCGGTCGGCATCGGCCTGTTCCTGCCGCCCATGGGCGTCGGCCTGCTCATGGCGCTGCGCTTCGCCAACGTGCCGGTCGGCCGCCACGCCCGCGCCTACTGGCCCTACGTGCTAGCGCTGCTGTTGGGCCTCCTGCTGATCATCGCCATCCCGGAGCTCTCGCTGTTCCTGCCGCGCAGCGCCGGGATGATCAGGTGAGCCTTGCGGCATCGGCCCGATCCACTTCGAAGGTGAGGGCACGAACGAGGCCCGCCCGCCGCTTCGGCCGAACCGGCGCATGACGCGACGAATTGCCGGTGGACAGCGATTCCCCGTCCGCCAAGTCGCTGAACTCGTTACTACAATTGGTTTGCGCAGCGTCGGGATTGCGCCAAGTGTCGCACCCTATGGCCGCTTCCCCTACATACGAATTAGAATGTCAGCGAAACTATGGAGAATTAACCAGGAGCAGCACCCGATGCCTTTCCAACCCGGCCAAAGCGGCAACCCGGCCGGCTGGCCGCGCGGCTCCCGCAACAAGAAGACCATTGCGCTCGAGGGATTGCTCGACGGCGAGGCCGAGGCGGTGATGCAGAAAATGATCTCTCTGGCCAAGCTGGGTGACGACGTCGCCATGCGGCTGTGCGTCGAGCGCATGATGGCGCCTAGGCGCGAGCGGCCGGTGCCGCTGGAGTTGCCGCGCATCGAGATTGCGTTCATCACCTAGGCCGGCGCTCGGCGCGCCGCGCGTCCCGCCGCTGCATCGCGTATCCTCGCCCTGACGGTGTTCGGGGTCGGCCTGCTCACCGCCGCGGTCGGCCTCTATTTGAACGCGTCTTTCCTGTGGAAGTTCGGCCGTACGTCCGAGGCCGGCCTGGTGCTGGCGATCGTCGGGCTGGTGACCGACACGGTCACCTTGGTGCTGCCGGCGACCGTGATGGCGCTGTGGCAGCAAAGCCGGCGCGCCCTCGCGCTCGCCGGCTGCTGCATGTATGCAATCGCCGTGGCGATGACCTTGCTCACCGCCGTGGGTTTTGCCGCGACCAACATCGACGATGCGGTTGCCGGGCGCGATGCGGTGGCGGCGAACCGCGACGCGGTGAGCGACGAGATCGCGCGCCTCAAATCGGAGCGCAGCCGGCTCGTGTTCCTGCCGGCGGACCGCAGCGCCGTTGCGGCGGCGAAGCTCGCCCGCGATCAGGAGTGCGGTCGTGTCGGCCCGAACTGCCGGCAGCGGGTCGCGGAACTCAACGCCGTGCTGCGCGACAATGCGGCTGCCGAGCGCGCGGCCGACCTCGACGCGCGGATCGCGCAGGAAGAGGCGGCCTTGAGCGCGCTGCCGGCGCTCGCGGCGGCGGACCCGCAGACCGAGGCGGCCCGCGCCGCCATCACGTGGCTCTCGGGCGGACACGTGCGGGCGAGCGCCGAGGACATCCGCATGAGCCGCGTCCTTGGGATTGCCGCTGTTTTGTTCATGGCCGGGCTGCTGCTGGCGTTCGGCACGGCGCTGCGGCAGCCGGCGCGGACGTAGTTCCATCATCTCGGCGCGGGCAACCGCGTCGCCATCGTCTCGGCCTGCAGGGCGAGTTCCATCACCTTGAAGCAGTGGCTTTGCGTCATCGCCGTCTCCGTGCGGTCCAGCACGTCGGCAACGAAATTTGCGTAATACGGCCGCTCGGCCGAGCTGCAGTCGATGTAGCGCGTCGATTTTTTGTCCACCAGGAACAAGTGGTCGGTTCCCGGACGGCCGGCAACGTCGATATTTTTGCGCAGCTCGATATAGCCGTCGGTGCCGAGGACGGTCAGCCGCCCATCCCCCCAGGTCGCCAGTCCATCGGGCGTGTACCAGTCGACCCGCGCATAGCCGCAGCCGTTGTCGTTGCGCAGCAGCATCTCGCCGAAATCTTCGAAGCCGGGATCGCCGGGATTGGCAAAGTTGCCGACCGAGGCGCTGACGATCTCGGCGTTGTGCGAGCCAGTGAAAACTAGAAATTGATCGATCTGGTGGCAGCCGACGTCGGTGAGGATTCCGCCGTATTTGTCGCGCTGGAAGAACCAGCCCGGGCGCAGGGCGCGGTTGAGCCGGTGCGGGCCAAGCGCTACGGTCTGCACGACGCGGCCGATCGCGCCGGCCGCGACCAGCTCGAGAGCGCGCGTGACGGCCGCCGTCTCGAACCGCCCGTAGCTCACCGACCAGAACCGCCCGGTGTCGGCGACAACCCGGCGCAGCGCGCCAAGCTGTTCGGCGGTGGTGCAGCCGGGCTTGTCCGTCATCACGTCCTTGCCCGCACGCATGGCCTCGATCGCGATCGCGGCGCGGTCGCAAGGGATCGCCGCGGTCAGGATCAACCGCACCGTCCCATCCTCGAGCAGGCGGCGCTTGTCAGCGACGCGCGGGACATGGGGATAGCGCTTGACGAAGCCGGCCAGCGGCTGCGGTTCGCCTTCGGTTCAATAACCGACGCACTCGCTGCCAAGTTCGAGCAGCCGCCCGGTCATTTCGTAGATGTGGCGATGATCGAGCCCGATCGCCGCAAACTTGATTGGCCGTGACTGTGGCTGAGTCATTCATCATTCCCGAAAACGGCTGACGTCGCCCCCCAGTCTACGGCGCGCCGGACAGCTTACAAACTCTTGACGAGCTGAATTGTATATTCCCCTGAAACCACCGGCGCGATAAAATTCAAAGGCGCGCTTGTTGGCGACCAGGACACCTACCTTCAGGCGCTTTGTTTTCGTTTCGCGGGCAGCGGCTTCCGCGGCGGCCATAAGCTGGCGCCCGATGCCGCGACCACGATACGCAGCGCGTACCACCAAATCGGAGATATAGGAGTAAGGCTCGAGCGAGTCGTCGAGATCCGGCTCGACTCGCGCCATCAGGCAAACGAACCCCGCGATCACGCCATCCTGCTCGGCAACAAATACCTGCCCGCTGCTCGCCGCGCATCGCTTGAGCATGTCGGCAAGATAGGGATCGGCTGCGTCCGCCGGCCGCGGCATCGAGGGTTCGAACCGGCGCTCCCATGACTGAAGCTCGATAAAACACGCCCGTAGCGCCGGATAGTCTACGTGCGGATCGTAGGTGCGGATGTCGGCCATCGCTCGTGTTCCGGTTCCGAAGTTCGCCTGATTTTGCCGCAGGCCCGTATAATCCAATTGCATTTACCTTGGCACGTTTCGGTCCCGACCGCGGGGGGCGAGACGGCCTCTGGCCACGGCTTGAAACTTCAGTAAGGTGGCAGGCCGTCGACGCGCGCCCGCGGATCGGCGCGCGCAGTGCAACGGACGCGTCCGCCGCATGAAACTGCCGGCCTTCGACTACGCTTGCCCGACGACGCTGCCGGAAGCCGTGCAACTTCTTGCTTCGCGCGAGGACGCCAAGGCGCTTGCGGGCGGTCAAAGCCTGGTGCCGATGCTGGCCTTTCGCCTGCTGCATCCCGCACTGCTCGTCGACCTGCGCAAGCTCGCCGACCTGCGCGGCATCAGGATCGGCGAGAACGGCGTCACGCTCGGCGCCATGGTGCGTTGGCGCGACATCGAGGACGACCGGCGGCTCACGACCGCGCATCCGCTGCTCAAGGCGGCGGTCGCCCATGTGGCGCATTATCAGATTCGCAACCGCGGCACCGTCGGCGGCAGCATCGCCCATGCCGATCCGGCCGCGGAAATGCCCGGCATCGCCCTGACCTGCGAGGCGCAGATCGCCGTGGTCGGCTCCTCCGGCGCGCGCGTCATCCCGGCGGCGGAGTTCTTCACCGGCGCGCTCACCACCGCGCTCGCGCCCGATGAAATCATCGTCGAGGTGCGGCTGCCGCCGTGGCCGGCGCGCCGGCGCTGGGGCTTTGCGGAGTTTGCGCGCCGGCGCGGCGATTTCGCTCTTGCGGCGGCCGCCGTGTTTTATGACGAGGACGCGCGCGGCCGCGCCGCGAACGCGCACGTCGGCGTCATCGGCGTTGCCGACCGCCCGCTGCGGCTGCCGACGGTGGAAGCGCTCCTCAACGGAGAGAAAATCGACCCGGCCACGATCGCCCGAGCGGAAACGGCGGCTGCGGCCGCCGTCGATCCGCCGGAGGATATCCATGCCGGCGCCGATTATCGCCGTGCGCTCGCCGCAACCATGGTCGAGCGCGCGCTCAAACAAGCCGCAGCATGATCCCGAAAAGCGGATACCGGTTTTCGGAAAAGATCATGCTCCAACAAAGTCAAATGAACATGTCTATTAGATTTGAAGTCAACGGCAGGGCGGTCGAGGTCGAGGTCGAGCCGCGCCTCACCTTGGCGGATTGTCTGCGCCACGCGTTGCATCTCACCGGCACCCATATCGGCTGCGAGCACGGGGTGTGCGGCGCCTGCACCGTGCTGGTCGACGGCGCCGCGGTGCGCTCCTGCCTGATGCTCGCCGTGCAGGCCGAGGGCGCCACGGTATTGACCGTCGAGGGGCTCTCCGAGGACGCCGACCTTACGGCGCTGCAAAAGAGCTTCCGCAAGCACCACGCGCTGCAATGCGGCTTCTGCACGCCGGGCATGATCACCACCGCGCACGCGCTGCTTTCCGAAGAGCCGGATTGCGACGCCGCGCGCGTGCGCGAGGTTTTGTCCGGCAATCTGTGCCGCTGCACCGGCTATATCCCGATCGTCGAGGCGGTGCTCGAGGCGCGCGCCGCCTATCGAAAAGATCCCGCATGAGAACCGTCAACTCGTTCATCGGCAGCCCGATCGAGCGGCGCGAAGACCTGCGCTTCCTGCGCGGGCGCGGGCAGTATGTCGACGATCTCGACCGCGGCGACATGCTGCACGCCGCGATCCTGCGCAGCTCGGTCGCGCACGGCCGCATTCGCACGATCGACACCGCGGCGGCGCGCGCGCTCCCCGGCGTGCACCGCGTGATCACCGCGCAGGACCTCGGCGCGCCGGTGCCGCGCGTTCCCATGCGGCTGCAGCCGCTGCCGGACTTCCTGCGCTTCGGCCAGCCGGTCATGGCGGAAACCAAGGTCCGTTACGTCGGCGACGCGCTCGCGCTCGTGCTCGCGGAAAGTCCGGCGCTCGCCGAGGACGCGCTCGCCCTGATCGCGGTCGACATCGAGCCGCTGCCGGCGGTCGGCGACGCCCGCAGTTCGCGCAGCGACCGATCGCTGCTGTTCGAGGAAGCGGGCACCAATCGCGCCATGGTCTTCCGCGCCGTGCGCGGCGATGCTGCCGCTGCGTTCAACGACGCGCCTTACGTGCGGCGCGAGACGTTGCGCACCGCGCGGCACATGGCGCTGCCGCTCGAGCCGCGCGGGCTGTTGGCGGAATGGGACGCGGCGCGCGGCAAGCTCACCGTCTCGGGCGGCGCCAAGGTGCTGTTCTTCAACCGCCGCACCCTCGCCAAGGAAATGGGCTTGCCGGAAAGCGCGGTCGAGTACGTGGAGAACGACGTCGGCGGCGGCTTCGGCGCGCGCGGCGAGTTCTATCCGGAGGACTATCTCATTCCGTTCGCGGCGCGGCTGACCGGCCGCGCGGTGAAATGGACGGAAGACCGGCGCGAGCACCTGATGTGCCTCAATCACGCGCGCGAGGCCGAATGCGACGTGGAGATCGCCTGCACGCGCGACGGCACGATCCTGGGGCTGCGCGGCCACGCCTATGTGGACGTCGGCGCCTATATGCGCACCAACGGCGCGGTCGGCGCGCGCAACATCGCGCAGTTCATGTCCGGCCCCTACCGTATCCCGCACATCGACATCGACGTGGCACTTCAGCTCTCCAACAAAACGCCGGTCGGCACCTATCGCGGACCGGGTCGCTTCGAGACCGATTTCTTCCGCGAGCGGCTGCTCGACATGGTCGCGCAGGACTTAGGGATCGACCGCGTCGAGTTCCGCCGGCGCAATCTCGTCACGCGCAACGAGATGCCCTATCGGATCGCCACCATCACGCCGTATGAGAAGCAGGAGGAGTTCGACAGCGGCGACTATCACGCCACGCTCGATCGCTGCCTCGCCGAGATCGGCTGGGCCGAGAAGGCAAAGCTCGCCGGGCAATTGATCGACGGGCGCTATCACGGCCTCGCGGTCGGCTGTTTCATCGAAGGTGGCGCTGCCGGGCCCAAGGAGACGGCACGCATGGTGCTCGAGCGCGACGGCACCTACTCGGTCTACGTCGGCTCGTCGGCGGTCGGCCAGGGGCTCGAAACCGCGTTTGCCCAGATCGCCGCCGATGCGCTCGCAGTGCCGATCGAGCGCATCAACGGCGTTTTTCACGGCACCACGTCGTACGTGAGCGACGGCTACGGCGCGTTTCACTCGCGCTCGGTGGTGATGGGCGGCTCGGCCATGCTGGTAGCGGCGGAGAATTTGCGCGCGGCGATCCGTGCCGCGGCCGCCGCGCGGCTTGGCTGCGCGCCGGCACAGGTCGAGATCGTCGACGGCACGACGGCGGTCGGTCCGAACGGCGCGTCGGTCGACTTGGCGGGCCTGGCGGAGGGCGGCATGTCGGCCGAAGGCGAGTTCCTCAACAGCAAGCACACATATACTTATGGCGCGCACGCCGCCCACGTCGCGGTCGACCCCAAGCTCGGTCACGTCGAGCTGATCGATTACGTCATCGTCGAGGATTGCGGGCGCGCCATCAATCCGCTGACCCTGCACGGGCAGGCGATCGGGGCGGCGGTGCAGGGCCTGGGCGGCGCCTTCATGGAGCATCTGCGCTACGACGAAGAGGGCCAGCTGCTCACCGGCTCGCTCGCCGATTATCTCATTCCCACCGCCAGCGACTTCCCCAACATCCGCGCCGTGGTGCTGGAAGAGCATCCCTCGCCGATCAATCCGCTCGGCGCCAAGGGCGCGGGCGAAGGCGGCATCATCGCGGTCGGCGGGGTCATGGCCAACGCGGTCGCCAACGCGCTTGTCTCCCTCGGCGTCGAGCCGCGCGAGCTGCCGCTGACACCGAATTATATTTGGGAATTGGTGCAAGCGCGCCACCCTCCCCCCGCGGGGGGAGGATTGCCATCGTTGACGCGCCGCGCGATCGAAGAATAGAGTCGCCACAACATCCCGCCACGCAGGAGATTCAACATGAGCGTCGCACGGCATGAGCGTCCGCCGGAGCTCGTCGGCGTCCCGATCGAAGAGATCATGCAGAAATACGTCGGGCGCTTCCGCGACAAGAATCCGGACTGGGCGGCGTTCGAGGACGCCAAGATCGAGGGCTACAAGCGCGCGCAGCACCGTTTCATCGGCGCCGGCGGCTCGGGCAAGCACGGCGATCCCAGCGTCATCCCGGCGGGGAACTTCACCCTCTCGATCATGTACGTGGAGCCGGGGCAGGGCAACGCCGCGCACACCCACGAGGTCGAGGAGTGTTTCTTCGTGCTCAAGGGCCATCTCGACGTGTTCGTCGAGGACGAAGGCGGCAAGCGCCTCGCCACCCGGCTGGGTCCGTGGGAATGCATCTCGTGTCCGGCGGGCGTGATCCACGGGTATCAGAACGACAGCCTGGAGCCGGTCTATTTTCAGGTCATGCTCGGACGCGGCAAGCCGGAGACCATGGGCTATGCCGACGACGATCTCTACAAGCGCAAGGACGCGCACCTCAAAGCGGTGTGAGACGAGCCGGAATGCGAGTTGTAGAGTGGGCTAAGTGGGCGGAGCGCAGCGGAGACCGCGCGCCCACCAGAATGGTTTGTTTGTCGATAGGTTTTGGTGGGCACGGCCGCTCCGCTGGCGCTGCGCGGCCTTAGCCCACCCTACGGATTTTTACCCATGCCGCGCGACAAGATGCTGCCGCTGCGCACGCCGAAGCTCGAGCTGCTGGGGCTGCAGCCGGTTCCCGTCGTCGCGCCGGACGGCCTTTCGCTCGCCGCCTACGCCTGGGGCAATCCGCACGGGCGCGAGATCGTGTTCATCCACGGCTTTTCGCAATGTCATCTTGCCTGGCGCCGGCAGATGGACGACGCGGCGTTGGCGGCGGAATTTCGCATGGTCGCCTACGACCTGCGCGGTCAAGGCGCGTCCGATCAACCGTTGGCGCCTGAGCGCTACCGCGACGATAAGCTGTGGGCGGATGATCTCGCCGCCGTCATGGCGGCGGCCGGCCTCAAGCGCCCGACCCTCGTGGCCTGGTCGTACGGCGGGCGCGTCGTTGCCGATTATGTGCGCTGCCACGGCCAGGACGGCATCGCCGCGATCAACTATGTCGACGCCATCACCAAATCCGACCGCGCGTTCTGGGGGCCGGCGCTCAAATACACCGCCGCGATGGCCTCGAACGACCTCGCGGTGAACGTGCGCGCCTCGCGCCGCTTCGTGCACGCATGTTTTGCCGGCCGACCGGCGGGCGAGGAAATGGAAATCACGCTCGCCTACACCATGGCGACGGCGGCGAAGGCGCGCGCGCTGGTCAGCGCCCGCACGCGCGACGAAGGCGATGTCCTTCCGCAACTGCGCGCGCCGGTTTTGGTGACGCATGGCACCATGGACCGCATCATCCTGCCCGCTGCCGGACAATACACCGCCGCGCAGGTCCCCGGCGCCCGCCTGTCGCTTTACGACGGCGTCGGCCACTCGCCGTTTTTCGAGGACCCGCCGCGATTCAACCGCGAGCTTGCCGCGCTGGTGCGCGAAGCAAACGGGTGAACGTCAGCGCATGCACAGGTCTCTGGGTTCCCCTCTCCCCACGCGAAGCGTGGTGGGGAGGGCTTAGTTTAGGAGTGGGGGGACTTGTGTTCGTCACGGCACGGCGGAGCAAATAAATAACTCCCCCCCACCCGCCTCGCTTCGCTCGCCACCCTCCCCACCGCTCGCTTTGCTCGCGGGGAGAGGGAAAGAAGTCACGCCGTGATATCGACCTGCGTGCCGGCGCCGGCCGCGACGTTCGCCAAGCGGTTCATGTTCTGCTCGGCCGATGCGATCAGGTTTGCGACCGATTGCCCGGTTTGCGCATCCATGCGCGCCATTCGCGCCGCGACGGCAAGCTGCACCTTGCCCATCTGGGCGGCGACGAGAGCGGCGGCGAGCGAGGCAGTGTCCACGGGAGGAGCGCAAACTCAGGAGTCGATAACGCGCGGGGCGAGGCGGCCGCAATAATGCGGCGGCAACGTTAACGAAGGGTCACCGCCGCCCCCGCCGCGGCCAGCATAGCCGCGAGGTCGCGCGGGCGGATGGGGAATTGGCTCAGGCGAATGTCGAACGGCGCGAGCGCGTCCTCGACCGCCGCGACGATGGCGGCCGGGATCGGCAGCACGCCCGCCTCGCCGATGCCTTTGACGCCCAGGGCGTTGAGCGGCGTCGGCGTCTCGCGGTGACCAAGGTCGAGGGCGGGCATTTCCGCCGCCGTGGGCATCAAATAATCGGTCAGGCTCGTGGTCAGCGGCTGCGCGTCCTCGTCATAGGCCATCCACTCGTAGAGCGCGTTGCCGATGCCGTGGGCGATGCCGCCGGCGATCTGGCCCGCGGCGATCGCCGGATTGATCAGGCGCCCAGCGTCGTGAATGAAGACGATGCGGATCACCTTCACGGCGGCCGTGTTCACGTCGACCTCGACCTCGGCGACCGCGCTGCCGTTGCCGTAGGTCATCGCGTCGATGACGACGGTCTCGGTTGTTTCCAGTCCCGGCGGCAGATTACCGGGCAGCACGAAGCCGGGCGCGCCCGCCATGCTCTTGGCGAGCGCGGCGAGCGGGAGGCTCATCTCGTTGGCGCCTTTGACGACGACTCGGTCGCCGTGAATTTCCAGGTCGCCGGCGTCCGCTTCGAGCAAATGGCCGGCGGCGAGCAGGATCTTCTCGCGCACCGCCACGGCGGCGCGCTGCGCCGATGCGCCCGCCATCACCGTCTGCCGGCTGTTGAAGCCGCCGAAGCCCATCGCCACTTCGCCGGAATCGCCGGCCTTGACCACGACGCGGTCGATCGCGCCGCCGAGCTGCTCGGCCACGATCTGCGCCAGCATGGTCTTCGTGCTCTGCCCCATGGCGGCCGCGCCGGTGGCGACCTCGATTAGCCCCGAGCCGGTGACGCGCACGCGCACCTGCTCGTAAGGGCCGCGTCCCGTCGCTTCGACGAAATTGGCAAGCCCGATGCCGAGGTAGCGGCCGGCACGGCGCGCCGCGGCCTGCCGCGCTTTGAACTCGTTCCAGCCCGCGCGGGCCAGCGCCTCCGCCTGGCAGGCCGGATAATCGCCGGTATCGAGCACGACCGGGGCGCCGCCGCGCGTGACGAAATCCTTCTTGAACGGCATGGCTTCCGCCGGCACTAAATTGCGCCGGCGGATTTCAGCGCGGTCGATGTCGAGCGCCCGGGCCGCGCGGTCGAGCAGGCGTTCCATCACGAACACGCCCTGCGGCTGCCCGGCGCCGCGCACCGGCGTCACCGGCACCTTGTTGGTGAGCGCGACCTTCACGTCCAGCCGGTACGCGGGAACCAGATAGGCGAGCGACAGCGCGGCGGCGGCGCCCTGCGGCACGGTCAGGCCGCGCGCCGTATAGGCGCCGTGGTCGTGCACCAGCGCGCCGCGCACGCCGAGGATTTTGCCGTCGCGGTCGAGCGCGATCTCGGCGTCCCAATATTGATCGCGCTCCTGCGTGGTGGCGATGAAATGCTCGCGCCGATCCTCGATCCATTTCACCGGCCGGCGCGAGATCAGCGCAGCGATCGCAACCGCCGCCTCCTCCGGGTAGAACACGAGCTTGGGCCCGAAGCCGCCGCCCACGTCCGGCGCAATCACCCGCACCGACGCTTCTTCGCGGCCGAGCAGCTCGGCCAAGGCGCGCGCCGCCACCAGCGGCGTCTGGGTCGAGCTCCACAGCGTGAGCTTATCGTCGACGGGATCGTGCGAGGCGAGGCAGCCGCGGCACTCGATCGCGTTGGCGCAGCCGCGATGCAGCCAGAAGGATTCTTTGATCACATGCGCGGCGCGCGCGAAGGCGGCCGCGACGTCGCCGTAGCCCGTGGTGAAGGCGGCCGCCAGATTATCGCTCGCGCCGTGGTGGACCGGCGGCGCGCCGGGCGCGAGCGTCGCGCGGCAGTCGCCGGCCGCCGGCAGCGGCTCGAATTGCACCTCGACCAGTCCCGCGGCGTCTTCGGCGACGTAAGGGTCGCTCGCAAGAACCATGGCGATCGCTTCACCTACGTGGACGGTTTCGTCGGCGGCGAGGATCAAACGATCGCGCTGCTGCCGGTAGCTGCGGTCCGGCAAGGCGACGACGAGACGGTCGGCCTTCGCGACCGCGCGGATGTCGGCGGCGGTGAGCACGGCGACGACGCCGGGCAGTTCGCGCGCGGCGCGTGGGTCGATCCTGACGATCCGGGCATGGGCGTGCGGGCTGCGGACGAAACAGGCGTGCAACATGCCGGGAATTTTTATGTCGGCGACGAAGCGCGCCTTCCCGCACAGGAGATCCCGGTCCTCGATGCGGGCGACCGATTGTCCGACGAGGGTGGTCACCTTCCCCTCCCCCCGGGAGCGAAGCGAGCGGTGGGGAGGGTGGCGAGCGAAGCGAGCCGGGTGGGGGGACTTTCTTTATTTGATTTGTTTAGGAGGCGTGCGCGGCGCACAAGAGCCCCCCACCCCTGACCCCTCCCCACCACGCTTCGCGTGGGGGGAGGGGAACCTAGAGACCAGTGCACGCGCTACCCCTGTGCCCTGGCATGTCTCAAGGATTGGGCACGAGCACGACGCGGCCGACGACGCGCCGATCGGCGACGTCCTGCAAGGCTTGGGCAAAATCTTCCAGCGGCCGGGTGACGGTCGGCGCCGGCTTGAGCTTGCCGGCCTGATACAGGGCGAAGATGTCCTGCACGCATTGCGCCATGAGTTCGGGCGTGCGCTTGCGATAATCGCTGATCTGCAGCCCGCTGACTTCGATGTTCTTGAGCAGCAAATAATTGGCCTTGACGCTAGGGATGCGCCCGGCCGCAAACCCGATCACGACCAGGCGGCCGCGCCAGGCGAGCGCGCGCAGCGCCGCGTCGAACGCGTCGCCCCCGACGGGATCGAGCACGACGTCGACGCCGTTGCCGTCGTTGTGGTGGAACACCTGCTCGCGCAACGCGTCGCGCAGGTTCTCCTGCGATAAATCGACGATGGCGTCGGCGCCGGCGTCGATGGCGAGCGCGCGCTTCGCGGGATTGGCGACGCCCGCCAGCACTTTCGCTCCCCACGCCTTGGCGAGCTCAATCGCCGCAAGGCCGACGCCGCCGGTGCTGCCGAGGACCAGCACGCTTTCGTCCGCGCCAATGCGGGCGCGCTCGCGCAACGCGAACCATGCCGTGTCGTAGACCAGCGCCATGGCGGCGGCATCGATGAAGCTCATGGCGGGCGGCAGCTTGAAGCACGCCCGCGCGGCGACGACGATGCGCTCGGCGTAGCCGCCCTGTTCGGCGAGCGCGAGCACGCGGTCGCCGACCGCAAGGTCGCGCACGCCGGCGCTGAGCGCGTCGACCACGCCGGCGGGCATTTTGCCGGGCGCAAACGGCCGCTCGGGCAGGAATTGATACTTGCCGGTGACCACCAGGCTGTCGACGTAGTTCACAGCGGTCGCCTTGATCGTGACCGACACCTCGCCGGCGGCGGGCATCGGGTCGGGCAGCCAATCCAGCTTGTGACTGAGAATCGGGCCGAACTCTTTGACGACGGCGGCGCGCATTTTGTGTGAGGCCAGTGCGGAAGCAAGGATTCCATTGTTAGTACAGCCGCTCTTGATGCGCAAACGTACACCATGCGAAAGTCAACCTCGCATGAAGCCCGCGCCCTTCGCCTATCACGCGCCGACCTCGATCGATGAGGCCGTAGGGCTGCTCGCCACCTGGGGGCCGCAGGACGGCCGCGTGCTCGCCGGCGGGCAGAGCCTCATCCCGACCATGGCGTTCCGGGTGGCGCGGCCGGCGCACCTCATCGACATCAACGGCATTGCCGAACTGGCGCAGTTGCGGGTCGACGGCAGCGTGCTGACCATCGGCGCCTGCGTGCGGCATGCGGCCTTCGAGAGCAACACGGTGCCGGGCCCGACCGGCGCGCTGTTGCGCAACGTCGTGCGCCACATCGCGCATTATCCCATCCGCACCCGCGGGACGTTCTGCGGCAGCATCGCCCATGCCGATCCGGCCTCGGAATGGTGCTGCGTCATGGCGGCGCTCGACGGCGTTGCGGTGCTGCGCAGCCGGCGCGGCGAGCGCGTTTTGCGCGCGGAGGATTTTTTCCAAGGCGTCATGACGACGGCCCTGGAAGAGGATGAGCTGCTCGTGGCCGCCAAGCTGCCGTTGCTGGCCGCGGGCACGCGCACCGGCTTTGCCGAGTTCAGCCGGCGCAAGGGCGACTTCGCCATCGCCATGGCGGCCGTTTGCTATCGCGTCGAGCAGCGCGTCATGGCCGAGCCGCGCGTGGCGATCGGCGGCGCCGAGGCGCGCGCGCGGCGCGTGCCGGAAGCCGAACGCGCCTTGAGCGGGCGCGCGCCCGACGCGAATGTATTTGCCACTGCCGGCGCCGCCGCCGCTGCCGCCATCGATCCGCTGGAAGACATCAACAACACCACCGCCTATCGCCGCAGCCTGGTGCGCACGCTCGTCGAGCGCGCGCTGGAGGGCGCGCGATGACCGAGCGGCGCGCCATCACCCTGTCGATCAACGGCACGCAATACAACGTGACGGTTGAGCCAAGGCGCACCCTCGTCGACGTGATCCGCGACGATTGCGGCCAGACCGGCACCCATATCGGCTGCGAGCACGGCGTGTGCGGCGCCTGCACCGTGCTCATCGACGGCGAGCCGGTGCGCGCCTGCCTGATGTTCGCCGTGCAAGCCGACGGACGCAGCATCCGCACCGTGGAAGGACTGCAGCAGGGCGACAAGCTGCATCCGCTGCAGCAGGCGTTCATGCGTCACCACGCGCTGCAATGCGGATTCTGCACGCCGGGTTTTCTCATGCTCGCGGTCGGCGCGCTGGAAAAGCGCCCGGACCTCGACGACGAGGAGCTGGTCGATCTGCTGTCCGCGAACCTGTGCCGGTGCACCGGATATGAAAACATCATCAAGGCCGTGCGCGCGGCGGCGGCGGACATGAAAGCGTGACCGTCAAACCCGAATCGTGGATCGGTGCCTCGGTTGAGCGGATCGAGGATCCGCCGCTGGTGACCGGGCGCGGGCGCTTTGCCGGCGACATGTCGTTTCCGCACCAATTGCACATGCGCATGGTGCGCTCGCCTTGCGCGCACGGCTTCATCAAACAGATCGACGCGACCGCCGCCCGCGCGCTGCCGGGCGTCGCGGCGGTGTGGACCGCCGCCGACATCGCCGACCTGCCACCGATCGATTTCCGCGAGGGGCCGGTCGCCAAGCTCGCGCCGTTTCGCCAGCCGGTGCTGGCGCGCGATCGCGTGCGCTACGTGGGCGAGCCGGTGGCGGCGGTCTTCGCGGCCGACCCTTACCTCGCGGAAGACGCCGCCGAGCTGGTGACCCTCGATATCGACGAGATAGACCCGATCGTCGATGCATCCGCGCCGCCCGGCGAGTTCGCGCCCGGGTTCACGACGGAGCCGACGGTCTGCCGTCAGGGCTACGGCGACGTTGCCGCGGCATTCGAGGACGCGGCCGCGGTGGTCGAGCTCGATCTTTCCGTCGGGCGCCATTCCGGCGTGCCGCTCGAGACGCGCGGGGCGATCGGCCGTTACGACGCCGCGCGCGACGTGCTCGAACTGCACGGCGCCGCCAAGGTGCCGCACCGCAATCGCGAGTGCCTCGCGACGATGCTCAACCGCAGCACCGCCGGCCTGCACTTGTACGAAGGCCACGTCGGCGGCGGTTTCGGCATCCGCGGCGAAATCTATCCCGAAGACGTGCTCGTGCTCGTTGCCGCGCTGCGGCTCGGGCGTCCGGTCAAATGGCTGGAAGACCGGCGCGAGCACCTGATGGCCGCCAATCATTCGCGCCAGCAGCGCCATCGCATCCGCGCCGCCGTCGACGCGCACGGCCGACTGTTGGGCCTCGACGACGAGTTTTTCCACGACCAGGGCGGCTATATCCGCACCCACGGCGCCCGCGTCCCGGACATGTTCTGCGGCATTCTCCCCGGGCCCTACCGGCTGCCGCATTACCGCGCCAACGGCCATTTCCGCCTCACCAACAAAACGCCCGCCGCGACCTATCGGGCGCCCGGCCGCTACGAGGCGAATTTCGTGCGCGAGCGGTTGATGGACGCGATCGCGCGCCGGCTCGGGCTCTCGCGTGTCGAGGTGCGCCGGCGCAATCTCATCGGCGCGCACGAGATGCCCTACGAGCGTCCGTTGACGGCGCTGGGCGACGAGGTGGTTTACGATTCCGGCGACTACGCCGGCATGCTCGACAAGGCGCTCGCCCGCGTTGGCTGGGACGCGCTCGAACGCGACGTCGCGCAACGGCGCAGTGTCGGGGAATACGTCGGGCTCGGCCTTGCGGTGTTCGTCGACAAGAGCGGGCTCGGGCCGACCGACGGCGCGCGCGTTGCCGTGCACACCAGCGGCGACGTCGAGGTGATCACCGGCGGTGCGTCGGTGGGGCAAGGCTTCGAGACGGTGATGGCGCAGGTGTGCGCCGAGACGCTCGGGGTGGATTACCGGCGCGTGCGCGTCGTGCACGGGCGCACCGATCGCATCGAATACGGCATCGGTGCGCATGCGGCGCGCGCGACCGTGATGACGGCCAATGCGACGGCGATCGCCGCAGCCAACGTGCGTACCAAGGCGCTCGACATGGCAGCCCAGCTCATGCAGGCGGAGCCGGCGAGCCTGACAATCGCCAAGGGCAGCGTGGTGCGTAGCGACGGCGTGGGCCCGAGCGTGAGCCTCGGCGAGATCGCGCATCATCTGCGGCCGTCGTCATCGACCCGCGGCACGCGCGATCCCGGGCTCGCCGCCGACGGCTGGTTCACCACCGCCCACATGACCTATCCGTACGGCGTGCAGATCGCGGTCGCGGCGATCGACCCGGGCACCGGCGCGGTGCGCATCGAGAAGATGCTTCTCGCCTTCGACATCGGGCGCGCGATCAACCCGATGCTGGTGCGCGGCCAACTGCTCGGCGGCTTTGCGCAAGGGCTGGGCGGCGCGTTGCTCGAGGAATTTCAATACGACGAGCGCGGCCAGCCGGTGTCGGTGACCTTCGCGGATTATCTCGTCCCCACCGCTTCCGATATTCCCGCCGTCGATGTTTTGTTGACGGAAGACGCGCCGAGCACGTGCAATCCGCTCGGCATCAAGGGGGCGGGCGAAGCGGGCGTCGCCGCCGTCGGGGCGGTGATCGCCTCGGCGGTCGACGACGCGCTCGGCGGCCATGGCGAGATCACCCGCCTTCCGATCACGCCGCAATATTTGAAGGCGATCATCGACGCGCGGTCGTAGGGCGCATTTGCGGCCGATGGGCCGCGTAATGCGCCGCCTCTCTCTGAACGGCGCAATACGGCCTCCGGCCTATTGCGCCCTACACCTACTCAATCTTGATCTTCCCGTCCGCAATCACCTGCTTCCATTTCGCGTATTCGTCCCTGACGAAAGCGGCGGTCTCGCCCGGCGGCGTGCCGCGCGGGGTCGCCCCGATGGTTGCGAGCGCCGCCTTGAACCCCGGACTGCCGACCGCCGATTGCACCGCCTTCGTCAGCTTGGCCTTGACGTCATCGGGCATGCCGGCGGGCGCAAATAAAGCAAGCCACAGGTCGACGCTGTAACCTTTGAGTCCCGCTTCGGCCATCGTCGGCTTGTCGGGATAAACCTCGCTGCGCGTTTCCCCGCTGGTGGCGAGCGCGATCACGCGATTGTCGATCGTGAACGGAAGCGCGCCGGCGATGCTGCTGAAGGCGAATTGGATCTTGTTGCTCATCAGGTCGATGTAGGAAGCGCCGATGCCCTTGTAGGGCACGTGGGTGGCGACGATGCCGGTGCGCTGCTCGAACATTTCGGCGGCGAGATGCGGCGCCGTGCCGACGCCGGCGGTGGCAAAATTGAGCTTGCCCGGGTTTGCCTTGGCGTAGCTGACGAAGGCATCGTAGGTGTTCACGTGCAGGGCGGGGGTGACGACGAGGACCAGCGGCGACGAACTCACCCAGGAAATCGGATCGATCTGTTTGAACAGATCGTAAGGGACGTGCTCTTGGAGCGACGGGTTGATGACGATGGCATTGTCCATCAGCAACAGCGTGTAGCCGTCGGGCTGCGCGCGCGCGGTGACCTCCGTCCCCAGGATGCCGCCGGCGCCCGCCCGGTTTTCCGGCACCACCGGCTGCCCGAGCGCCTCGCCGAGATGCTGGCCGAGCGCGCGGCCGACATAGTCGACGATGCCGACCGGATTGTAGGGCAGCAACAGCCGCACCGGCCGGTCGGGATAAGACTGCGCGAAGGCGGCGCTCGCGGAAAGAACGACGCCGATCATGACCGTGATGAGCGAATGTCGTAATTTCATCGCCATGAGTGTGTTCCTTCTCTATGCGCTGCAAAAGTACTCTGACTCGTCATGCCCCGCGAAAGCGGGGCATCCCCGGTCCCTCATTTTATTTGATAGCTCACGGAGTACTGGATCGCCCGCTTTCGTGGGCGATGACGAGCGGTGGATCGTTGGCCTTCCGGCGAATGGCGACCGGCCGGGCGCGGCCTTCGGCGATCCGCTCGGCGATGTCGCGCTTGCGCACCTTGCCGCTGGCGGTGAGCGGAATCTCGTCGATTTCCAGGAAAAACTCGGGCATCTCGTATTTCGACAGGCCGCCGCGGTCGAGGTGCCCGAGAATCTCTTCGGGCCTTGCCGCCTTGCCGGGCCGGAACATCACGGCGAGGCAGACGCGCTCGCCCAGCCGTCGATCCGGCACCGGCACCGCGACGACGCGCTCAACGGCGTCGTGAGTCGCAGCGAGCGCTTCGATGCGGGCGGGATAAATATTGTGGCCGCCGCGAATGATCACGTCCTTCTTGCGGCCGGTGATCCGCAGATAGCCCTTCTCGTCGACCCAGCCGAGATCGCCGGTCATGAACCAGCCGTCGCGATTGAACGATTCTTCCGTCGCCTTCTGATCGTCGAAATAGCCGAGCATCAGGCTCGCGCCCCGACCGCCGATTTGCCCAACTTGGCGCGCCGGCACCGCACGGTTCGGGTCGTCCCGATCGAAGATGCGGATTTCGTAGCCCTGGCAGGCTCTGCCGCAGCTTTCCGCGATCAGCGCCGGGTCGTCGTCCGGCAAGGTGTATTGGTGCGAGCAGGTCTCGGTCATGCCGTAGCCGCTCTGCGGGACGATGCCGTATCTGATGAGGTCGAGCACCAGCTCGCGCGGGGCAGGCGCGCCGGAGATGCGGAATCCCTTGAGGCGGCCGACGGCGGAAAGCTTGCGCGCCTTGATCTCGGCGAGCAGATCGAACGCGTGCGTGGGCACGCCGACCAGGAACGTCGTGCCGGTGTCGGTCAGCCGGTCGACGAGGCTCGCGCCGCGCGGCAAATCGTGAACGACGAGCTGCCCGCCCATGGCGAGCGCCATGATCATGGCGCCGAAGCCCAGGTTGTGGCTCAAGGGGCTCAACGAATAGACGACCGACTGCGCGTCGATGCTCCAGTCGGCGGCGAGCGCGCGGGCATTCGCCAGCAAGGTATTGTCGCTGTGCATCACGCCTTTCGGCACGCCGGTCGTGCCGGACGTGAAGGCGAGATAAAGGATGCGGTTGGGGTTCTGCGGCGTGGGCGGACTCGATGCCGGTGGCACTGTGCCCACGCCGATCGTGCGGCCCGGCGTGCTTTTCTCCAATCGATAGACATGCCGGACGCTTTCGACTTCCGGCAGCCGGGCGAACAGATCGTGTCTGGCGCCGTCGGCGCCGTAGCCGGCTTCGGCGACGATCGCGACCGCGCGCATGCGCTCAAGAAGCGCGAGGATGTCGCCGACCGTGTGATCGCGGTGGAGCGAGGGGCAGCAGACGTAGCCGTTGCGGCTGCACGCAATGAGCGCGACGGCCGTTTCCGTCCGGCCGGGCGACCACACCGCGACGCGCTCGCCGGCGCTCGTGCCTTTGTGCGCGAGCTCGCTGGCGAAGGCGTCGGCGCGCGCGAGTAGCGCGCCGTAGCTCAGGTCGCCTTGCGCGCTGCGGACCGCGATGCGGTCCGGTCCGCGCGTGGCGTGCGCCTTGACCAGCGCGTAAAACGTGTCGTCGCGCCAGAAGCCCGCGCGGTAATGCTCCTGATAGCGCTCCATGCCAAAGAGCGTGAGCAGCGTATTCGCCATCCGGAGGTCCGTTGAATCTTCGCCCTTTTAGAATGATCGACTATACACGTCCGCTGTGCAACACAAGCTCGCACGACCAGACCTTCTAGATACATGGAACGTGCAATGACGAACCTGCCGCCCGATATTTTGAGTTGCATCGGCGGCACCTCGTTGCTGGCCTTGCGCCGTGTCGGCCCGGCCGGCGGCGCCCGCATCCTGCTCAAACTGGAAAACGAGAATCCGACCGGCAGCATGAAGGACCGCATGGCGCTCGCCATGATCGCGGCGGCGGAGGCGGACGGCCGTCTCGCGGCGGGCGGCTGCGTCGTCGAATACACCGGCGGCAGCACCGGTGTGTCGCTCGCGCTCGTCTGCGCGGTGAAAGGCTATCCGCTCCACATCGTGACCTCGGACGCCTTCGCGCGGGAAAAGCTCGATCATATGAAAATTCTCGGTGCGCGGCTCACCGTCGTGCCGAGCGAGAGCGGGCGAATGACGGAGAAGCTCACCCGCGACATGATCGAGGCCGCCCGCGTCATCGCGGCGGAGACCGGCGGCTTCTGGACCGATCAGCTCAACAACACCGACCAGCTCGGCGCGTATGGCGCGATGGCGGAGGAAATCTGGACCCAGACCGGCGGGCGCATCGATGCCTTCGTCCAGAGCGTGGGAACCGCCGCGTCCGTGCGCGGCATCGGCGAGACGCTGCGTCGCCATAACGACCGGATCGGCATCGTTGCGGTGGAGCCCGCCGAATCCCCGGTGCTTTCGGGCGGCCTGCCGGGCGCCCACAAGATCGACGGGGTGGGCGCGGGTTTTGTCGTGCCGCTGTGGCGCGACGACGTTGCCGATCGGATCGAGGGCGTCTCGACGCAAGAGGCCGTGGCCATGGCCCTGCGCCTTGCCCGCGAGGAGGGGCTCTTCGCCGGCACCTCGACCGGCGCCAACGTCGTTGCCGCCTTGCGCCTCGCCGACCGCCTCGGCCCCGGCGCGACCGTCGTCACGGTCATGTGCGATACTGGAATGAAATATCTGCGGACATTCGGCGAACTGTAGTATCAGCACCTGTCGACCCTCATGCGGTTGGACAGGGGCCATGCGAATCAAGCGTGGCCACCCCGACTCCGACCCGGGCGTTACGCATCGTAGCGTGCGTTAAGCGGAGCGCCGCGCAGGCCGACGCGTCATTGCGAGGAGCGAAGCGACGAAGCAATCCAGCGGCCGGTGCGCGTTGCCTGGATTGCTTCGTCGCCGTTGCGCGGCTCCTCGCTATGACAACACGACAGGGGGGAAACAGGAATGAAACAAACACGCCATCCGCCGATCGATGAGGATCGCGGCGCCGCCGGCGGCCTCCTCGACCGGCGAATTTTCCTCACGGGCACGCTCGCCGCCGGCGCGCTCTCCTCTTCCGCGGGCGCGGAACCGCTCGGCGTCCAGTCCTGGATGAGCGTCCCGGGCGCGCCCTTCACGGCCTACGGCCAGCCGTCGCGCTTCGAGGACAAGGTCGTGCGGGTATGGGCCAATCCGCCCAACGCGCCCGGGACCGGGGCCGCGCGCACGCCATTGCATCGACTTAACGGCATGATCACGCCCAACGGCCTGCACTTCGAGCGCAGCCACAGCGGCATCCCCGACATCGACCCCGACGCTCATCGCCTGCTCATCCATGGACTCGTCAAGCGGCCGCTGGTGTTCACCATGGAAGCGCTGTCGCGCTATCCGATGGAGTCACGCATCGCTTTCATCGAATGCGGCGGCAATGGCGGGCAGCTCTATCAGAAGGACCCGGCGCCGCTCGATTTGCAGGGCCTGCACGGGCTCGTGTCATGCGCGGAATGGACCGGGATCAAGCTTTCGACCTTGCTCGATGAGGCCGGCCTCGAGCCTACGGCGAAATGGATTCTAGCGGAAGGCGCCGACGCCGCCGGCATGAGCCGCAGCGTTCCTCTCGCCAAGGCCATGGATGACGCGCTCGTCGCGCTTTATCAGAACGGCGAGCGGGTGCGTCCTTCCAACGGCTATCCCATGCGGCTCCTGCTGCCCGGCTACGAGGGCAACATGCAGGTGAAATGGCTCCGGCGCATCAAGGCGACCGCGGGGCCGACGATGACGAAGGACGAGACCTCGAAATACACGGTGCTGCTGCCGGACGGGAAGTCGCTGCAGTTCGTCTTTCCGATCGAAGCCAAATCGGTGATCGCGCATCCCTCACCCGGTCTCACGCTGCAGGGGCCGGGCCTTTACGAGATTTCCGGCCTAGCCTGGTCGGGATACGGAAAGATCGCCGGCGTGGAGGTCTCGGCCGACGGCGGCAAGACCTGGGCGCCGGCGGCGCTGCAGCAGCCGGTGCTTGCGACGGCGCTCACCCGGTTCCGCATCCCGTGGCGTTGGGACGGCGCGCCTGCCGTGCTGCAAAGCCGCGCGCGCGACGACAGCGGCTATGTGCAGCCGACGCGCGCGGAATTGATTGCCCGGCGCGGCAGCAAAACCATCTACCATTTCAACGGAATCACGAGCTGGAGCGTTGCCGAGAGCGGGGAGGTCAAACATGTCTACGCGTAGCCGTTGCTCGGCGGCGGCGCTGACGTTTGGCATCCTGGCCAATGCGGCCTTCGCGGAGAGTCCGAACCTCGGCCGTGTTGCCGCGCCGGAAGAACTCGCGGCCTGGGACATCAGCATCGGTCCGGACGGCACGGGGCTGCCTCCCGGCAAGGGCACGCCCCAGCGGGGCGAAACCGTCTACGTTGCGAAATGCCTCGCTTGTCACGGCGAGAAGGGGGCCGGCAAGCCGAACGATGCGCTCGCCGGCGGGCGAGGGACGCTCGTGGGCGATCAGGTGCCGGTCAAGACGGTGGGAAGCTTCTGGCCTTACGCTACGACGCTGTTCGACTATGTGCGCCGCGCGATGCCACTGAACCGATCGAAATCCCTGCGCGACGACGAAGTATATGCCGTCGTCGCCTATCTGTTGCGGCTCAACGGCGTCATCGAAGAAAACGAGACGATCGACGCCGCGACGCTGCCGAAGGTGCGCATGCCGAACGCCGATGGTTTCGTGCCGTTTGCCCGCGGGAAGTGATTAACGCTCAACCCCGCCGCTCCGTGGGATTGACGTGCCGGTGGCGGCCGAAGGCCCACCGATCGATAATTTCATACGTTCCACGATTGGCGAGGTGGCGCCGATGGTAACGTCAATTGTTCTGTGTCAGCAGGAAGGGGGTGCTGACGCCCTGTGACTTGTTCTCGTGGGTGAAGACGGCGAACAAGATGCGGTCCATGCTGGTTTTGTCCTGGAATGTGCCCATC
>Ga0153928_1000124_pt1 | contig 40771 bp, 37 predicted proteins | sample TSNJ012MetaG_FD_106656 | JGI IMG/M metagenome (GOLD analysis project Ga0153928, IMG submission 106656) | Attine ant fungus gardens microbial communities from New Jersey, USA - TSNJ012 MetaG | ecosystem: Host-associated > Fungi > Mycelium > Unclassified | place: USA: New Jersey, Wharton State...
GCGCCCTACGCGTCCAAAAACAAGGACGCGGTGCCGCCCGAGTTCCGCGATCCGGAGGACCGCTGGATTGGCACCAACGTGCACCTCATCGTGATCCTGCAGAACACGAAGCTCCTGCCCGCGGACGCCGGGCCGAAGACGTGGGCCGATCTCCTCGATCCGCGCTGGAAGGGGAAGGTGGCCGTGACCGATCCGGCGAACTCCGGCTCGGCCTTCACCAATCTGACGATGCTGGCGCAGCTCTGGGGCGGCGGCGAAGCCGGCTGGGCCAAGGTCGAACAACTCCTCGCCAATACCAAGGTGCTCAACCGCTCGACCCTGGTGTTTCAGGGCGTCGGCAACGGCGAGTTCGCGCTCGGCATGTCGCTCGAATACGCGGGCCTGCTGTGGGCGTCGAACGGCGCGCCGGTCAAGGTGATCTACCCGCAGGACGGCACGGTGGCGCAGATGGAGGGTGTCGCCCTCATCAAGGGCGGGCCCGATCCCGAGCCCGCGAAGGCTTTCGTCGATTACATCACCCGCAAGGACGTACGTGAGGCGATCCTGCGCTTCGCCTTTCGCCGCGCGGCGCGCCAGGACCTCGACCTCGCGAATCTGCCCGGCCAGATGCCCGCGCTCAAGGACGTGAAACTCATCCCGTATGACGAGGACGGATGGGGCGCGCGGCGCACCGAAACCTTGCAGAAGATTCAGGATCTGGTCCGCCAGACGCGCTAAAGCGGGATGACTTTTCTTCAAATGGCCAACCCGGACTTTCCGGCGTGACCGCCATCGCCATCGACGACGTGGCGCGCAGCTTCGGCGAGGTGCGGGCGGTCGACGGCGTCTCGCTTGCCATCCGCGACGGCGAGTTCTTCACCCTGCTCGGCCCCTCCGGCTGCGGCAAGACCACGTTGTTGCGCATGGTCGCCGGATTTTGCGAACTCGACCGCGGGCGCATTCTGTTCGGCGAGCGCCGCGTCGACACGGTCGCGCCGCATCGTCGCAACACCGGCATGGTGTTTCAGAACTACGCGGTGTTTCCCAATCTCGACGTTGCCGGCAACGTCGGCTACGGCCTCAAGGCGCGCAAGCTCGCCAGGGAAGAAATCGCACGCAAAGTCGAACGCGCGCTCGCGCTGGTGCGTCTCGACGGTTTCGCCCGACGTTGGCCGCACCAGCTCTCGGGCGGTCAGCTCCAGCGCGTCGCCATCGCGCGTGCGGTCGCAATCGAGCCGGAGGTGCTGCTGCTCGACGAGCCGCTGTCCAACCTCGATGCCAAGCTGCGCGTCGAGATGCGCGGAGAAATCCGCGCGCTGCAGCGCACGCTCGGCATCACGGTGGTCTACGTCACCCACGATCAGGAAGAGGCGCTGGCGATTTCCGACCGCATCGCGGTGATGCGGGCGGGGCGGGTCGAACAGGTGGACGCGCCGCGTGCGATCTACGAGGCGCCCGCGACCCCGTTCGTCGCGAGCTTCGTCGGTGCCACCAATCTGCTGCGCGGCGCCGTCGTCCGGCGCGACGGTGCGATCGCCGACGTGCTGGTCGGCGCGACGACGATCCGTGCCCGCGTTCCGCCTCCGCTGTCGCTCGGCCGCGTCGCGCTGTCCCTGCGCCCGGAAGCGCTGCGGCTTGTAGGGAATGGCGAAGCACTGCCGCAGGGGTGGCGCGCGCTCCCCGGCACGCTCGAGGAAACGGAATATCTCGGGCCGGTGACCCGGTTCGTCGTGCGGCTTGGTGACGGCCTGCGGCTCACCGTGATGGCGCTGACGCCGCCGGCGTGCAGCGGCGAGGTTGCGGTTGCCTACGATCCCGCGCGCGTGGTCGTGCTGGAGGACGATGCGTGACGGCCGTGCTCGCGCGGCATGGTTTCCCGCTCGCGATCGGCGCCCTGGCCGCGGCCTTCCTCGGTTTTTTCTTTCTCTATCCGGTCCTCACCGTGTTCGGGGCGAGCATCCTCGACGCCGCCGGCACGGCGTTCACTTTGCGCAACTATGCGGCCGTCCTGACCAGCCCGTTCTTTTTGCAGGCGCTGGGCAACAGCCTCATCGTCGCCGCCGCTGCGACCGCGCTAACGATCCTGCTGGGCGTGCCGTTTGCCTTCTGCGTCGCCCGTCTGCCGATCGCGGGGAAATCCGTGCTGCTCGGGCTCGCGGCGCTGCCGTTGGTGCTCCCCTCCTTCGTTTCCGCCTATGCGCTGGTGCTCATGCTCGGCCGCGCCGACATCGTCACCGGCGCGTTGCGCGCGGCCGGGCTTCCCTTCGAATCGATCTACGGGCTCAAGGGCATCGTCATTGCCTACACGCTCACGCTTTATCCATATGTGGTGCTGCCGGCGGTCGCGGCGTTCAAATCGATCGATGCCTCGGTCGAGGAAGCGGCGCAGAACCTCGGCGCGCGCGCCCGCACGTTGCGGACCGTGATCCTGCCGCTCGCCTTGCCCTCGATCCTCGCCGGCGGGCTCCTGGTGTTCATCGAGGCGCTGGAGAATTTCGGCGTGCCCTTCGTGCTCGCCGAGGACAAGCCGATCCTCGCCGTCGAGGCTTTCAAGCTATTCGTCGGCGAGACTGCCGACAATCCCGCCTCGGCCGGTGTGCTCGGCATGCTGCTGATCGCCTGCACGGTGATCGCGCTGCTTTCTCAACGCGCGCTGCTGGCACGCCGCCGCTATGCCACCATGGCGCGTCGGCCGACGCCGTTGTTGACGCCGCGCCCGGGGTTGCGCCTGCTCGCGAGCCTCTATTGCTGGGCGCTGGTCGGTGCGGCGCTGGTTCCCTTCGCGGCGGTCGTGGTGATCTCGTTCCTCGCCTTCAAGGGCCCGGTGCTGCAATACGCATTTTCGCTCGGCAATTTCGCCGAGCTGTTCGGGCGCTCGTATCGTCCGCTCGTCAACACGGTGATGCTCTCGCTCACGGCGGCGGCCGGCGCTACCCTCATCGGCGTGCCGATCGGCTACGTCATCGTGCGCCGGCGCTCGCGTCTTTCCGCGCTGGTCGACGCGGTCGCGACCGCGCCCTTCGCGGTCGCCGGCACCGTGCTCGGCATCGGCCTGATCCTCGCCTTCGGTCATGGCGCGGTGATCCTCACCGGCACCGCGCTGATCATGATCATCGCCTACGTCGTGCGCAAACTGCCGTTCACGGTGCGCGCCGCGAGCGCGATCCTGCATCAGATCGATCCCGCGCTCGAGGAGGCCTCGATCAACCTCGGCGTGCCGCCGCTCGCGACCTTCCTGCGCGTGACCGTGCCGCTGATGCTCGGCGGCATCGTCGGCGGCAGCGTGCTGGTGTTCGTCACGGTGGCCTCGGAGTTGAGTTCGACCGTCGTGCTCTACAGCGGGCGGTGGACCACCATGACGGTCGCCATGTTCCAGGCGCTCGAAGGCACCAGCGCCGGGGTTGCGGCGGCGGCCGCAACCGTGCTGATCATCGTCACGGTCGTGCCGGTCGCGCTCGTCTACCGGCTGCTGCGGCGCTATGAACTGTCCGCGCTGTGAACGGAGAAGGGTTCATGATCGACCTGCGTAGCGACACCCTGACCCTGCCGACCGAGGAGATGCGCGAGGCGATGCGGCGCGCCGAGCTCGGCGACGACTCGCGCGACGGCGACCCGACGGTGCGCCGGCTCGAGGAGAAGGCGGCGGCGATGACCGGCAAGGAAGCCGCCATGCTGGTCGCGAGCGGCACCATGTCGAACCTCGTGTGCCTGCTCGCCCATGCGCAGGAAGGCGGCGAGGTGCTGCTTGATCCGGAAAGCCACATCCTGCGCTCGGAGATGGGCGGCGTCGCCCGGCTCGCCGGGCTGTTCCACCGCACAGTCCCGGCCGCGCGCGGCAGCCTCGAGGTGCCGGCGCTGCGCGATATGCTCAACGCGCGGCTTTCCTCGGCGCGGCTTGCGACCGCGGTGGTGTGCGTCGAGACCACCCACAACAGCGCCGGCGGCGCGGTGATCCCGCTTGCTTCGCTGAGGGACGTGCGCGCCGCAACGGCCGAGCAGGGCGTGGCCGTGCACATCGACGGCGCGCGCCTGTTCAACGCAGCGGTCGCGCTTGGCGTGCCGGCCGCCGACATCGCCCGCCACGGCGACAGCGTCGGCTTCTGCCTGAGCAAGGGCCTGAGCGCGCCGGTCGGCTCGGTCGTGTGCGGCTCGGCGGCCTTTATCGCGCGCGCCCGCGCGTTCCGGCGCATGCTTGGCGGCGCCATGCGCCAGGCCGGCGTGATTGCGGCCGCCGGTATTGTCGCCCTCGACACCATGGTGGCGCGCCTTGCCGAGGATCACCGCCGCGCGCGCCGCATCGCCGAGGGGCTTCACGCGCTCGACCGCCGGCTCGCCGATCCGCGCACCGTCGAGACCAACATCGTGATGGTCGACCTCGCCGCGACCGGGGCCGATGCCGCCGCGTGGGTCAAGATGCTCGCCGATCGCGGCGTGCGCGCGGGCACCTGGGCGCGCGCCCAGCTGCGCCTCGTCGCCCATCGGCACATCACCGATGAAGACGTGGCGGGCGCGGTCGCGGCCTTCCGCGCCGTCCACGCGGAGCTGACGCGGGAATTGGCGCGCGCGTGACTATACGTCATTGCGAGGAGCCCGAAGGGCGACGAAGCAATCCAGGAGCCACAACGTGTTGCCCTGGATTGCTTCGCTCCGCTCGCGATGACGGGCGAGTGGATTGACTGGGCTATTTCTTCTCGCCCTCGACGACCGTGCTCGGCTGCTTGGCGTCGGCCACCATGAACACGACGATCTTGGCGCGAGCATCGGTGCTGGCGTTGCGCGAGACCGCGTGCAGCACGCCGGGCGGCTCGTAGAAAGCCTCGCCCGCCTTGAACGTCTTCACCGGCCCGTCCCCGATCTTCCATTCGTAGGTGCCATCGACGATGTAGCCAAACACGTGGTGGTTCGGGTGCCGGTGCGGCGGGCTCGCGTGGCCGGGCATCAGGTCGAGCAACGTGATGCGCACCTCGCGCCCGGGAATGTCGGCGAGCGGTTGCGTCATCACGTCGATGCGCTGGGTCGGCGCCGGGGTTGTCTGCGCGCGCGAAGGCGCGACGAAGGTCATGGCGCCATAGGTCGCCGCCGCCGATACGATCGCCGCGCCAGCGGCCGCGGCGGCATAGGACAAAGTCGTCTTGCGTGATGACATCGTCTCCTCCCCATTGCGTTGTTTGCATACGGTTGCGGCGGATCATACGTAGCGCAATCAGACCTGCAAATACACGAGTTCGCCGTGCAGCTTGCCGTCCGCGGCCGTTAGCCGCCCGACCGAAACAGGCAGGTCGAACCGCCGCGGGCCGGCGCTACCCGGATTGAAATAGAGCACGCCGTCCTTCGTCTCCATTTTCGGCCGGTGCGTATGGCCGGTGATCACCGCGTGAAAGCCGGCGGTCGGCGGGTCGAGTTCCAGCTCCTCGAGAATATGCAGGACGTACAGAAGAACGCCGTCGTGCTCGACGGTTTCGCTGTGCGGCAGCCGATTGGCCCACGCGTCCCGGTCCACGTTGCCGCGCACCGCGACAACCGGCGCGATCGTCCGCAGCTCGTCGAGAATCTCCGGACGACCGACGTCGCCCGCATGAATGATCAGCGCCGAGCCCCGCAGCGCCGCGACCGCCTGCGGCCGCAGCAGCCCGTGCGTGTCGGAAATGACGCCGATGGGTCCCATGATCGAGCCGTGGCGGTGCTGCACGAAAACGAGATTATCGGATTGATTTCGAATTTCGGCCAGCCGCCCGATCGCTGTATGCTCCCCGCATCGGCAATAGCCCAGGGAGAGCGCGATGCGACCGTTCGAGGGAATCCGGGTGATCGACGTGACGCACGTGCTCGCGGGGCCGTTCGCCACCTATCAGCTCGCGGTGCTCGGCGCCGACGTGATCAAGGTCGAGCATCCCGACGACCCCGACCAGAGCCGCGGCACCGGCACCGACAAGGCGCTCAATCGGCGCCACCTCGGCACCTCGTACCTGACGCAGGCGTCGAACAAGCGCTCGATCACCCTCGACCTGAAGGACGCGGGCGACCGCGAGATCCTCAAGAAGCTCGTCGCCACCGCCGACGTGTTCGTCGAGAACTATCGTCCCGGCGCGTTCGAGGCGATCGGCCTCGGCTACGATGTGCTTGCGGCGATCAACCCGCGCCTGATCTACGCGTCGTTCTCGGCGTTCGGCCAGGGCGGGCCGCGGCGCGAGCAGACCGCCTACGACCACCTGATCCAGTCGACCTCCGGCATCATGGCGATGACCGGGACCAAGGAGGTGCATCCGGTGAAGTTCGGCGCGCCGGCGATCGACTACGCCCCCGGCACCACCGGCGCCTTTGCGCTCGCTACGGCGCTGTTCCAGCGCGAGCGCACCGGGCGCGGCCAGCGCATCGACATGGCGATGCTCGACGTGGCCATGGTGCTGATGGGCTCGCACGTGACCGGCTACCTGCGCAACGGCGTGCATCCCAAGCCGCACGGCAACCGGCACAACCATGCCACCAACGGCGCCTATCAAACAAAGGACGGGCTCGTGATGCTCGGTGCCAGCAACCTGCGCCAGCAGCGCCGGCTATGGAAAGTGCTGGGCCGGGAGGACATGATCAAACGGACGAACGACGAGCGCGAAGAGGATCACGACCGCGAGGTCGCGGTGCTCGAAGAAATCATGCCGACGCGCAGCGCCGACGAATGGGAAGAGTTCCTCCAAGCCCGCCACGTGCCGGCCGTGCGCGTGCGCACCATGGGCGAGGCGATCGCCGATCCGCAGATCGCCTCGCGCGGCATCATTCACCGCCACGACAAGGCACCCGGCATGGACGGCGGCTTCGGCGTGCCGGTCGCCGCCTTCACCTTCGCGCACGGCGGCCCGCGCGTCGACACGCCACCGCCGCTGCTGGGGCAGCACAACGAAGAAATATTTGCTGAGCTCGGGATCTCGCCCATCCGTAGGGTGGGTTAATTTCGTAGGGCGCATTAGGCGAAGTCGTAATGCGCCGCCTTCCGGCGCAATACGCGGCTGCGCCGCTATTGCGCCCTACGGCTCATGCCGTGAACGCCACGGCGGGCGCACCGTCCACGAAATAATCGGGATTGAGGTTGCGCACGTCGCCGATGCTGGCGCGGAGGCTTTCGAGATGCGCGGCCATTGCGGCGGCGGCGGCGGGAGCATCGTGCGCTTCGATCGCCGCGACGATCGCGGCATGTTCCTTGAGCACGCGGCGCATGCGGCCCGGCACCGGCAAGGTGAGGCGGCGGTAGCGGTCGACCTGAATTTTCACCTGCTCGATGAAGCGCCAGACGCCGGGATGGCCGGCCGTTTCGGCGATCGCCGCATGGAACGTCTCGTCGGCCTCGTGGAAGCGGTCGCGGTCGCCGCGCGCCGCGAGGCGGCGCTGGCGCTCGATCAGGTCGCGCAGGCGCCTCATCTGCGCGGCCTCCGCGCGCTCGGCCGCGAGCCGCGCGGTCGTTTGCTCGAGCGCGGTGCGCATCAGGATCGCTTCCGGTAGCGCGGCGACTGGAATCCGCGCCACGAAGGTTCCCGATTGCGGAAAGATCTCGACCAAATCCTCGTCGGCCAGCCGCAGCAGCGCCTCGCGCACCGGCGTGCGGCTCACGCCGCCCGCGAGCGCGATCTCCTTTTCGACGATCGGCGCGCCCGGCTTGCGCCGCATCGATACGATGTCCTCGCGCAGCGCGCGGTAAACGAGATGCGCGGCGGTATGGGCGCGCGGCCGTCCGCCGGGACGCGACGGCGCGGGGTCGGTCTCCTGTCTCGACGAGCGCACGGTTGCGATCCTGCTGGGGACGAATCCCGAGAAATTCCGGCTTGGCGCGATTGATATACTAGTATATAACTGCCTCACTGGCAACGCCGACACAACAGGCGCAAAGTCGTAACATCAACGAGGGGAGGTTCTCATGAAACATTACACCGTCGACCGCCGTGCCGTGCTCGGGTTTGCCGCCTCCGGTTTTGCGGGGCTTGCGTTTGCTCCGCGGGCCGCGTTCGCCCAGCAGAAACTGGTGCTCAAGGCCGCGGACGTGCACCCAGCCGGCTATCCGACTGTGGTGGCGGTCGAGAGCCTGGGCAAGAAGCTCGAGCAGGCGACGGGCGGTCGGCTCTCCGTTCAGATGTTCGGCTCGATGCAGCTCGGGGGCGAGAAGGAGGCGATCGAGCAGGCGCAGGTGGGCGCCATCCAGTTCGCGCGCGTGAGCGTCGGCGCGCTCGGACCGGTGATCGACGATCTCAACGTGTTCAACCTGCCGTTCCTGTTCCGCAACACCGCCCATATGGAGAAGGTGATCGATGGCCCGCTCGGTCAGGAACTGCTCGACAAGGTTACAAACAATCCCAAGGCCGGCCTGATCGGCCTGTGCTGGATGGATGCCGGCGCGCGCAACGTCTACGACACCAAGAAGCCGGTGCACGACATCGGCGACCTCAAGGGCATGAAGGTGCGCGTGATGGGCAACCCGATGTTCGTCGACATGATGAACGCGCTTGGCGGCAACGGCGTCGCCATGGGGTACGACCAGGTGTTCAGCGCGCTGCAGACCGGCGTCGTCGATGGGGCCGAGAACAACCCGCCGAGCTTCGTTTTCGACAATCACTATCAGGTGGCGAAGTATTATACGCTGACCGAGCATCTGATCGTGCCGGAGATCCTGGTGTTCTCGAAGAAGACCTGGGACGCGTTGTCGAAGGACGACCAGGCGTTGATCAAGAAATACGGCCGCGAGGCGCAGGCCGAGGAGCGCGTGCTCTGGCAGCAGTACGAAAAACAGGCGATTGAGAAGGCCAAGGCCGCCGGCATTCAGATCATCGAGGTGCCGGACAAAAAGCCGTTCCAGGACGCGGTGAAACCGGTTTGGGACAAATACGGCCCGAAATACGCCGATATGATCAAGCGCATCCAGGAAGTGCAGTAGTAAACATCTAAACCAACGCGGCGTCATCCTGAGGAGCTCGGCGCACTTCGCGCCGAGCGTCTCGAAGGGTGGCCACAAGCACCGTACCTGCTTCCATCCTTCGAGACGCGCGCCTTCGGCGCGCTCCTCAGGACGACGCCGAGTTTGTTTCACCACCGCGGAGCCCGCAATGCTGCGCATGTATCGCACCGCCATGGACGCACTCTACCTCGCCTGTGTGATCATCGCCGGCGTCGCGCTCGTGCTCATCTCGGCGGTGATCCCGTGGGCGGTGTTCACCCGCTACGTGCTCAACTCCGCGGCGTCCTGGCCCGAGCCCATGGCGGTGCTGCTCACGATCGTGCTCACCTTCTTCGGTGCGGCGGGCTGCTACCGGCGCGGCCTGCACATGAACGTCGGCTTCTTCGTCGGCATGTTGCCCGACCGGCCGCGCCGCGCGGCTGCCCTCGTGGTCGAGGCGCTGATGGCCGCGATGGCGCTGTTCATGGTCAATTGGGGTATCAAGCTCGTCGACGCCACCTGGGACAACACCATCGCGGATTTCCCGTTTCTCTCGGTCGGCGTGACCTATCTGCCGATCCCGATCGGCGGCGCCATCCTGCTCCTGTTCGTGATCGAGCGCGTGCTCATCGGATCGCCGCTGGAGCCTGCGCCCGAGCCCGGCCACGACGCCGGCGTGGCGTTCGAGTAGGGGCGCGCGGCCATGGACATTTTCGTTCTGCTCGCAACCATGCTGGCGTGTTTTTTGATCGGCGTGCCGATCGCCTATTCGCTCGCTCTTGCCGCCATTGCCGGGGCGGCGTGGATCGGCGTTCCGCTCGAAGCCGTGATGCTGAAAATCTCCGACGGCGTGAGCAAGGTCGCCATGCTGACGATTCCGTTCTTCGTGCTTGCCGGTGCGATCATGGCCGAGGGCGGCATGGCGCGCCGCCTCGTGCGGTTTGCCGACGTGCTGGTGGGATTCACACGGGTGCGCGGCGGGCTTTCGGTGGTCAACGTGGTCGCCACCACGTTCCTGAGCGGGATTTCCGGCTCGGCCGTCGCGGACACCTCGGCGATCGGCTCGGTGATGATCCCGCAGATGGAGAAGTCCGGCTTTCCGCGCGTGTTCGCCACCAACGTGACGATCACGGCCTCGGTGCAGGCGCTGCTCGTGCCGCCCAGCCACAACGCGGTGATCTATTCGCTCGCGACCGGCGGCACCATCTCGATCATCAGCCTGTTCATGGCCGGCGTGGTGCCGGGGCTGCTGCTCGGCTTCTCGATCGTCATTCTTTGTCTGGTGATCGCCTATCGCGACGGCCACCCGCGCGGCCAGACGGTGCCGCTTCAGGACGCCGGCCGGATCGTGATCGAAGCGCTGTGGGGCCTGATCACGCTCGCCATCATCCTCGGCGGCATTCTCGGCGGCGTCTTCACCGCCATCGAGGCGGGCGCGGTCGCCTGCGTGTGGGCGTTCTTGGTCACCATGTTCATCTATCGCGACTACCGTTGGCGTGATTTGCCCTCGCTCGTGCACCGGACGCTGAGCACCGTCGCCATGGTGATGACCCTGATCGCCTGCGCGTCGAGCGTGGGTTACGTGATGGCGCTCACCCAGATGCCGGCCAAGATCACCGCGTTCTTCCTGACCATCTCGAGCGACAAGAACGTGATCCTGTTCCTCATCAACATCCTGCTGTTGGTGCTCGGCTGCCTGGTCGACATGGCCCCGTCGATCCTCATCTGCACGCCCATTCTTTTGCCGGTCATGGTCAATTTCGGCGTCGATCCGGTGCACTTCGGCATGATCATGATGCTCAACCTCGGCATCGGGCTGTGCCATCCGCCGGTCGGCGCGATCCTGTTCGTCGGCTGTGCGGTCGGAAAGGTGACGATCGAAGAGGTGATGCGGCGCATCTGGCCGTTCTACGCGGTCATGTTCGCAGTGCTGATGCTGGTGACGTATTTTCCCGCCATTTCACTGTGGCTGCCGCGGTTGCTGCATCTCTAGCGAATAGCGAATAGGAAGACCAATCCGCGATTTGCCATTCTCCGTCCGCTCTCTACTATTCGCTACTCACTATTCGCTATTCGCGAGGCTACAGTGGCCAAAGGACACCAAGGCAAAGTCGCGGTCGTCACCGGCGGCGCCAACGGCATCGGCCAGGCGTTCGCGCGGCGCCTTGCCGAGGAGGGCGTTGACGTCGCCGTCGCGGACGTGGCGCCGGCGGACGAAACCGTGCGCATGGTCGAAGCGGCGGGCCGGCGCGCGCTCGCGGTCAAATGCGACGTGGCTTCGCCCGAGGCGGTCGCCGCGCTCGCCAAGGAGGTCGAGGCGCGCTTCGGCCGCTGCGACATCCTCGTCAACTGCGCCGGCATCTTTCCCCAGCAGCCGTTCGACGCGATGACGTTTGCCGATTGGCGGCGCCTCATGGCGATCAACCTCGACGGCACGTTCCTCGCCACCGCGGCCTTCGTGCCCGGCATGAAGCAGCGCCGCTGGGGACGCATCGTCAACATGGCGTCGAGCACGCTTGGCTCGGTCGTGACCGGATTCGTTCATTACGTGGCGAGCAAGGGCGGCATCGTCGGCTTCACCCGCGCGCTCGCGTCCGAACTCGCGCCCTACGGCATCACCGTCAACGCGATTTCGCCCGGCCTCACGCGCACGCCCGGTACGCTTGCCCGCACGCCGCGCACCGGCATCGCCAGCATGGACGAGGAATATGCGCTGGTCGCACAAATGCAGGCGATCAAACGTCCCGAAGTGCCGGAGGATCTCGTCGGCGTCCTCTCGTTTCTCACCAGCGACGACGCGGCCTTCATGACCGGACAGACGCTCAACGTCGACGGCGGCCGCGTGCGCAGCTGACAGCGCCGCCGCCGCTGCGAAGCTCGGTAGAGCCGTGACGCAACGGTTTGCACACTCGCGTCGCGCGTCTATTCGTTGTAATGGCCAATTGATTTCGCGGCGCTCGCGCACGGGATGCGTATCCAGCGCTGTTTCGTTGGGCGAATACCCGGCTGTATTGCAGTCATACAATAACTAGATTGCAAAAATCGAATTCAAACAATGCAAACTAACAAGATGCCGCAGTCTAATCTGTATTGCATACTAGCGCGAGACCAAATCATCCGCAGGACCCGTCTTGGCCCGCGCCGATCAGGAAACCGCACGTTTGCACCGCGAGTACGCGCGGCAGGTCGTCAAGCGCGCGGACAAGCCGGCGACTCGCGTCGCAACGGAGGCTGGCGTCGCGGCTTCGACGCTCACGCGTATGCTCAATGCTCCGGAGGACAGCACCTCGACCTTCAACGCGCGCACCATCCGCAAGCTCCAGGCGTACAGCGGCATCCCCTTGCACTTCGGTGGCGAGGCATCCGCGTCGTCGGGCCTGCGTGGCTTCGCCGAGGACGCGGTGCAGTTCGATGCCGAAAGCGCGGACCCGGCCGTTTCCGCGGCGATCGCAGCTTTGATAGGCAGCCGCGATGCCGCTGTTCCGTGGACCATCCGCACGCGCGCACTTGAGTGCCTCGGCTACCTCCCGGGCGACATCGTCATCGTCGAGCTCGGCCGCCAACCGGAGCCGGGCGACGTGGTGTGGGCGCAGGTCTCCAATTCGGGCCACAGCGTCCCCGAAATGGTGATGCGGATTTACGAGCCGCCGCTCCTGGCGACAGCGACCCTCGACCGCCAGCTGCGGCGGCCGCTCACGGTGAACGCGCAGGTGATCATCAGGGGTGTGGTCCTGCCGCACCGGCTGCGCCCGGCGCCAACCGCCTTAATAGGCTGAGTATCTACGCTTGCTTTGTCTGACTAATACTCGGCTCTATTGTGTCAGCGCAAGAATATGATTGCGAATATCAAACATATTCGGTGCAAAGTAACAAGATGCCTGCGACTAAACTGTATTGCATAGTCGCGGGGGTTGCCAATGCCCAATGTTCATGTTCTGTTCCTCGTGGGCGGGGCAACCATGCGTCTAGCGTCAATCACTGCCGAGAAGTCCATTTGGCCCGTGCCGACCAGCAAACATCGCAGCAGCACCGCGACTATCTGCAGCGGGTCATCGCGCACACCGGCAAGCCGGCAACGCGGATCGCCAAGGAAATCGGAATCGCGGCCTCGACGCTGACCCGCCTGCTTAAAGCAGCGGAGGGCAGCACAGCGACGCTGCACGCGCGCACGATCAGCAAGCTCCAGGAATACAGCGGCATCTCGCTGTTCGGCGGCGAGGCATCCGCGCCGTTGGGGCCGCGCGGGCTCGCCGAGGACGCGGTCGAGTTCGATGTGAAGAGCGCCGATCCCGCCGTTTCCGCAGCCATCAAAGCCCTGATCGCCGGGCGCCAGGCGGCCGATCCATGGACCATCCGCACGCGGGCCCTCGAGGGCGTTGGCTATATGCCGGGCGACATCGTGATCGTCGACCTCGGCCGCCAGCCGGCGCCCGGGGACGTCGTGTGTGCACAGGTCTACGACTGGGGCCGCAGCGCCGCCGAGACGGTGATGCGGGTTTACGAGCCCCCGTTTTTGGTGGCGGCGAGCCTCGACCAGCAACTGCGGCGGCCGCTGATGGTCGACAACGAGCGGGTGATCATCAAGGGCGTGGTCCTGCCGCATCGCCTGCGACCGGCGCTGCCGACCGCGTGAACGTCGCGCAATGTCTCATAGCTAATTCGCAATAAAAATTGCGAATCTCGAAGAAGAACGACGCCGCGTGAGTGCCCGCCTTCCGCGCGGGCCGGCATCCGCTAGCGCGAGACGGCGCTGCGCGCCGCCCGCGGTTGCGCGGCGGCGGGTGACCGCTCCATCCCGATCTCGCGGAGGATATCCTCGCTGTGCTCGCCCAGCCGAGGGGAGGGGCGGCCCGAAGCCATGCGGGCGCCATCGATCGAAATCGGCGTCCGCAACCCCGGCAACGAGCCCGACGCCGCGGCCGGGCACGGCATGTCGAGCTGCATGCCGCGATAGACGACTTGCGGATCGGCGAACACGTCGGCGAGCGTGTTGATGGGGCCGGCGGGAACGCCCACCGCTTCGAGCTTTGCCAGCAGATCGGCGCGGGTGAATTTCTTGGTGAGCCCGAACAGGTGCGCGATCAGCTTGTCCCGGTTCTGCACGCGGTCGGAATTGGTGAGATACGCCGGCTCCTTCGCCAGCGCCGGCTCGCCCAGCACCGCGCACAGCTTGCCGAACTGGCCGTCGTTGCCGGATGCGATAATCACGTGGCCGTCGGCAACCGGAAAGACCTGATAGGGTACCACCACCGGATGAGAATTGCCCATGCGCGTCGGCGATTTGCCGGTGATGAAGTAGCTCAGCGCCTGGTTCGCCAGTAGCCCTGTCTGGACGTCGAGCAGCGGCACGTCGACGTGGCAGCCGCGCCCGGTGCGCTCGCGCTGTGCCAGCGCCGCGAGAATGCCGACCGCCGAATAAACACCGGTGGAAAGATCGGCGATGGGCACGCCGACCCGCATGGGCTCGCCGTCGGGCGTGCCGGTGATATCCATAAGGCCGCCCATGCCCTGGACCAGGAGGTCGTAGCCGGCGCGCGGCGCGTAGGGGCCGTCCTGACCGAAGCCGGTGACCGAGCAATAGATCAGGCGCGGATTGAGCGGCGCGAGGCTCTTGTAGTCGAGCCCGAACTTCGCGAGCCCGCCGACCTTGAAGTTTTCGATCAGGATGTCGGATTGCGCCGCGAGCTTGCGCACGATCTGCCGGCCTTCCTCGCTGTCGAAATCGACCTCGATCGAGCGCTTGCCGCGATTGGTCGCGTGATAATAGGCGGCGCCCAGCGTGCCGCCGTCGGCGGCGGGCACGAACGGCGGTCCCCAGCCGCGCGTGTCGTCGCCCGCGCCCGCGCGCTCGACCTTGATCACGTCGGCACCGAGATCGGCGAGAATCTGCCCGGCCCACGGGCCCGCCAGGATGCGGGCAAGCTCGAGCACTTTGATACCGGCCAGCGGCCCAGGCATGGCGCAACTCCTTAAAAGCGCAACGCGGCGCTCGCCGCAAAGACATCGAGGCTCAATGACGCGCCGCCGAACATTTGTCCATAGCGGCGCCAGTCCGCCGTCGCCGACCTCCTCGCTATGACGCCATTTCACTTTCCGCCCGTTCGGCGATGTTGCAATCTGCGAATCCCGGCATACGTCCGGGAACGCCATGTCCGCCGGGGCTGATGGGATCCGCATGAACACTTCTTTCTTCGGCGAGTTGCTGCAGACGATTTCCGAACGGGGCCGCGCGCTCGTGGAGCGCACCCGCGAGCGCCGCGGTTCCGCCCAGTCGGACGGCCTGATCGAGCAATGCGAGGCGCTGCTCTCGGGCCGCGGCGAGGCCTCCGGGGTCGCCCGCGCCGCCGAAATCCTCGCCCAATACGCCACGATGACCACGGGCCCGCGCATTGCATTCTTCGAGGCGCTGGCGACCCGCTTCGGGGCCGACCGCGCGCGCATCGCCGCCGCGGCCGAGGCGTGGACGAACGAGAAATCCGACGCGAGCGCCGCCGAACTACACGCCGCGACCGAGCCGCGCCGGCAGGAACTTCTGCGCCGGCTCAACCTCGCGCCCGGCGGCACCAAGGCGCTGGTTGCCATGCGCGAGCAGCTCATGGACGCCCTCGAGCGCCGGCCCGATCTCGAGCCGGTCGACGCCGACTTCGTTCACCTGTTCTCCTCCTGGTTCAATCGCGGCTTCCTGGTGCTGCGCCGGATCGACTGGTCGACGCCGGCGATCGTGCTCGAGAAGATCATCCGCTACGAGGCGGTGCACGAAATCCGCGACTGGCAGGATTTGCGCCGCCGCATCGATCCGCCGGACCGGCGCTGCTACGCGTTCTTCCACCCGGCGCTGGTGGACGAGCCGCTGATCTTCGTGGAAGTCGCGCTCACCGGCGACATCGCCGACGCGATCGCGCCGATCCTTGCCGCGCCGCCGGAACACGCCGCGCCCGACCGCGCGACCACCGCCGTGTTCTATTCCATCTCCAACTGCCAGCGCGGGCTCACCGGCGTCTCCTTTGGCCACTTTCTGATCAAGCAGGTGGTCGAGGAAATCTCCCGCGAAATGCCGCGCCTTTCGGCCTTCGTGACGCTCTCGCCCGCGCCCGGTTTTGCCGAATGGCTCGCGCGCGAGCGCACGATCGAGAACTCGATGATGCTCATCGCCGACGACCGTGCGCGGCTGAGCCTGCTCGATCAGACCGACTGGTGGCGCGACGAAGACACCGCCGAGGCACTGCGCGAGCCGCTGCTGCGGGCGGCCGCGGCCTATTTCTTGAGCGCACGCACCCCCAGCGGGCGGCCGCTCGACCCGGTGGCGCGTTTCCATCTCGGCAACGGCGCGCGGCTCGAGCAACTGGACTGGCTCGCCGACACCTCGCCGCGCGGCCTCGCCCAGTCGCACGGGCTGATGGTCAATTATCTCTACGACCTCGACGACATCGAGCAGAACCACGAGGCCTACGCGGCGAGCCGCACCATCGTCGCCTCCAACACCGTGCGCCGCCTCGCCCGCCACGCGCCGCTGCACCTCATGCCCGCCGCCGCGGTGTGATGTTATCTTGCGGCCGATCAAACAAATAATGACGTCATCCTGAGAGGCCGCTCGCAAAAGCGAGCGGCCTCTCGAAGGATGGAAACACGCGCGTTGCTTGCGACCATCCTTCGAGACGCCGGCCTTCGGCCGGCTCCTCAGGATGACGTATTTATTTGTTGCGCGGGCGATGACACCTCCTAAGAGTCACGCCCGTCCATACACCGGCACGATGCCGCCGCGCGTAACCTTGTTGTCGGGCGAGGCGAGGAACGCGATGGTCGCCGCCACTTCCTCGACTTTCGGCCAGGCGTCGTAATTCGCCTTGGGCATGGCGGCGCGGTTCGTTGCCGTGTCCATGATCGAGGGCGCGACCGCGTTGACGAGAATCCCGTTTTTCGCGACCTCCTCGGCGAGCGCGGCGGTGAGCGCGGCGACCGCCGCCTTGCTTGCTGTATAGGCCGCCATGCCGGCGCCGCTGCGCCATTCGAGCGCCGGGCGCGCCGCCACGTTGACGATGCGCCCGCCGTCGCCCGAGCGCGCGAACGCGTTCACCGCCGCCCGGCAGCACAGGAAGCAGGTGAGGAAATTCATGTCGAGCTGCTGCATGAGCTCCGCCTTGCCGGTCTGCGCGACCGGGCTCATGGCAAAGCCGCCGGCGAGGTGGATCGATGCCCACAGTTTGGGAATGGCGTCGTAAACCTTGGCGACCGCCGCCTCGTCGGAAAGATCGCTCACGGCGAGCAAGGTCACCTTCTCGTGTTGGCGCAGGGGAAAGCGTTGCGCCTCGCCGTCGTGCACGAACGGCACGTGGCAGACGGCGCCCGCCTCGACGAGCGTGCGCACCACGGCGGTGCCGAGCGCCCCGGTGCCGCCGGTCACGACGACGTGTCGGTCGCGATAATCCATGGCGTCCTCCCGCGGGTTTTTCGCAGCCATGAGATTAGGTGTGGCAGGCATAAAGGCCAACAGGCTAAAGCCCCCATCGCCGCCTTGAGCCGCCCCGCCCTCCCGCGCCACACTGCCGGCGCACGGATTCGGGAGCGATGGCGGATTACGACCTCGCCATTATCGGCGGCGGCATCAACGGCGTGGGCATTGCCCGCGACGCCGCCGGCCGCGGCATCCGCGTGCTGCTGATCGAGCAGAACGACCTCGCCTCCGGCACCTCCTCGGCCTCGACCAAGCTCATCCACGGCGGCCTGCGCTACCTCGAGCATTGGGCGTTGCGGCTGGTGCACGAGGCGCTCGCCGAGCGCGAGGTGCTCTTGCGCATTGCGCCCCACATCATCCGGCCGCTGCGCTTCGTGCTGCCGCACCACAAGGGGCTGCGGCCCTCCTGGGAGCTGCGCGCCGGGCTGTTCCTCTATGACCGGCTCGGCGGGCGCGACATCCTGCCGGCAACGCGCACGCTCAATCTCGGTCACGGCACGGTGGGCGCGCCGCTCAAGCGGCAATACCGCCTCGGTTTCGAATATTCCGATTGCGCGGTCGACGATTCCCGCCTCGTCATCCTCAACGCCATCGACGCCGCCGCACGCGGCGCCGTCATTCGTACCCGCACGCGCCTCGTGCGCGCCGACCGCGCGGCGGAGGACTGGCAGCTCGTGCTCAACGCGCGCGGCCGGCGCGAGAGCGTCACCGCGCGCGTGCTCGTCAACGCCGCCGGCCCGTGGGTCGCGCAGGTCACGGCCGCGATGCTGCGGCTTAACACCGGCGCCCACGTGCGCCTCGTCAAGGGCAGCCACATCGTGGTGCGCCGCCTCTACGAGCACGACCGCGCCTATATTTTCCAGAGCGCGGACGGCCGGGTGGTTTTTGCCATTCCCTACCAGCGCGAGTTCACCCTGATCGGCACGACCGACGAGGATTTCGACGGCGATCCGGCCGGCGTCGGCGCGACGCCGCAGGAGATCGCGTATCTGTGCGAAACGGTCAGCGGCTATTTCCGCGAGCTGGTGAGCCCGCATGACGCGGTGTGGATCTACGCCGGCGTGCGCCCGCTCTACGACGACGGCTCGGCCAAGGCGAAGGACCTCACCCGCGATTACGTGCTGGCGTGGGATCGACGCTATCGCGAGGCGCCGCTGCTGACCGTCTACGGCGGCAAGATCACCACCTATCGCAAGCTCGCCGAGACGGCCCTCGCCGGCATCAGCCGTTATTTCGCGGCGTCGCCCGCGTGGACGCGCGGCGCCCCGCTCCCCGGCGGCGATTTCCCCTGGGACGGCATCGAGGCGCTGGTGGCACGCGCCAGCGGACTGTGGCCGTTCCTCACCGACGCGCATGCGCGCCGCATGGTGCATGCCTACGGCACCCGGCTCGACCGCATCCTCGGGCCCGCGCGCACGTTCGACGACCTCGGCGTGCGCTTCGCCGGCGATCTCACCGCCGCCGAGGTGCGCTATCTGATGCAGGAGGAATGGGCGCAGACCGCCGAAGACGTGCTGTGGCGGCGCACCAAGCTCGGGCTTCACACGTCGCCCGAAGAGGCCGCTGAATTGGATCGTTTCATGGCGCATGAGGCCGGGCGCAAAGCCGCCGCTGAATAGGGAAAAAATCACGTGCCGGATCATGTGATCGCGCTCGACCAGGGGACGACCTCGACCCGCGCCATCGTGTTCGATGCGCGACTCACCCCGGTCGCGATGGCGCAGCAGGAATTTCGCCAGCTATTTCCCGCGCCCGGCTGGGTCGAGCACGATCCCGAGGACATCTGGCAAACGAGCGTCGCGACGGTGCGCGAGGCCATGGCGAAGGCGGGCCTCGCCGCCAAGGACATCGCCGGCCTCGGCATCACCAATCAGCGCGAGACGGCGCTGCTGTGGGAGCGCGAGGGCGGCAAGCCGATCTACAACGCCATCGTCTGGCAGGACCGGCGAACCGCCGACCGCTGCGCCCAATTGCGCCACGAGCACCAGGGAGCATTCGTCACCGACAAGACCGGGCTGCTGCTCGATCCCTATTTCTCCGCCACCAAGATCGAATGGATGCTCGATCACGTGGAGGGGGCGCGCGCGGCCGCGGCGGCCGGCCGACTGGCGTTCGGCACCGTCGACACTTTTTTATTATGGCGGCTGACCGGTGGACGCCTGCATGCGACCGACGCCACCAACGCGGCCCGCACCTTGCTGCTCGACATCCACCGCGGCGCATGGGACGAGGCGCTGCTCGCTCTGTTCGGCGTGCCGCCCGCGCTGCTGCCGCAGGTACGCGACTGTGCCGGCGACTTCGGCACCACCGACCCGGCGTTGTTCGGCGGCCCGATCCGCATCCTCGGGGTGGCCGGCGACCAGCAGGCGGCGACCATCGGGCAAGCCTGCTTCCGTCCCGGAATGGTCAAGTCGACCTACGGCACGGGGTGTTTCGCCTTGCTCAACACCGGCGAGCAGGCGGTGCGCTCGAACAACCGCCTGCTCTCGACCATCGCCTATCAGCTCGAAGGAAAGCGCACCTATGCGCTCGAAGGCGCGATCTTCATTGCCGGCGCGGCGGTGCAGTGGCTGCGCGACGGCCTCAAACTGATCGCGCAGGCGGGGGAGACCGCGGCCCTCGCCGCCGCGGCTGATCCGGCCGAGCAGGTTTATCTCGTTCCCGCCTTCGTCGGGCTTGGCGCGCCCTATTGGGACGCGGATGCGCGCGGCGCGCTCTACGGGCTCACCCGCAACTCCGGGCGCGCGGAAATCGCCCGCGCCGCGCTCGAAGCGGTTGGCTATCAGACCCGCGACCTCATCGAGGCAATGCGCGCCGACTGGCCGCAGGCGCGCAGCGCGGAGACCGTGTTGCGCGTCGACGGCGGCATGACCGTGAGCGAATGGGTGATCCAGTTCCTCGCCGATATTCTCGCCGCGCCGGTCGACCGGCCGCTGGTGATGGAGACAACGGCGCTCGGTGCCGCCTATCTCGCGGGCCGCGCCAGCGGCATCTATCCCGACCTCGCCGGCTTTGCTGACATGTGGGCGCTCGACCGCCGTTTCATGCCGCGCATGGACATGGTCACGCGCGAGCGCAAGTTCGCCGGCTGGCGTGACGCGGTGCGCCGCACGTTGACGCAACGCTAACCCTGACGGCCCCGCCGGGCGGAAATCGCGACAATTGTCTTGATCGGCTTTACCGCAACGAAGGCCGCCGTAACTTAAATAAAACCGTCACGGAGGGGTGGGCCACCGCTGCCCATGCGCGCATGGCTTCGCTGCTGTCGCGGAAAGTGGAGAAGCTCGTCCACACGATCGACGTGCTGATCGTCGACGACAACCAGTTCATGCGCAAAGTCGTGCGCAACCTGCTGGTCAATGTCGGCGTGCGGACCATCTACGAAGCAGGCGACGGCGTCTCCGGCCTGGAGGCGATCCGCACTTTCGCGCCCGACATCGTGATCCTCGACTGGGAAATGCCGCTGCTCGACGGCGCCGAAGTGGCGCGCATCATCCGCTCGCCCGGCGTGTTCCCGGTTCCCGACGTGCCGATCATCATGCTGTCCGGCCACGTGGAACGCTGGCGCATCGAGCGCGCGCAGCAGCTCGGCGTCAACGAGTTCCTCAAGAAGCCGGTTTCGGGCAAGGCGCTGCTCGACCGCATCGTCGCCATTCTCGCGCACCCGCGGCCAATGGTGCGGCTCGGCAATTATTACGGTCCCCAGCCGCGCCAGCCGGACTACGCGACCTTGCGGCGCGCCGCCGCCGGCGCACAGGCCGCTCGCGCCGCCATGGTACAGGTGCTGCCGTCGCGGGAGCATTGAGCCTTCGTCTCCCTGCCGTTAGTTTGCCGCCCCGACGTCAGGTCGAATCACCGGCGGAAATGGCAAGCGAGGCCCAACAAGCTCAAGCGCGCACGGGTGCGCCGGCGTGGCCGCTGGTGCGCTTCGACACCGTGACCAAGCGCTTCGGCCAGACGGTCGCCGTCGACGCGCTCAGCCTCGATATCTTCGCCGGTGAATTTTTTGCCCTGCTCGGGCCGTCCGGTTGCGGCAAGAGCACGCTGCTCCGCCTGTTGGCCGGTTTCGAGACGCCGAGCGAAGGCCGCGTGCTGCTCGACGGCGCGGCGATCGATGCGGTGCCGCCGCATCGCCGGCCGGTCAACATGATGTTTCAGAATTATGCGCTGTTCCCGCATCTCACCGTCGCGAAAAACGTCGCGTTCGGCCTGCGGCAGGAAGGCCGGCCGCGCGCCGAGATCGCCCAACGGGTCGCCGCGATGCTCGCGCTCGTCAAGCTCGAGCCGTTCGCGCGGCGCAAGCCGGACGAGCTTTCCGGCGGCCAGCGCCAGCGCGTCGCGCTCGCCCGCTCGCTCGTCAAGCGCCCGCAAGTGCTGCTCCTCGACGAGCCGCTCGCGGCGCTCGACAAACAGCTGCGTCACGAAACCCAGTTCGAGCTGATGGACCTGCAGGCGCGCCTCGCAACCACTTTTGTGATCGTCACCCACGATCAGGAGGAGGCCATGACGGTCGCCGACCGGATCGCGGTGATGGACCGCGGCCGAATCGTCCAGGTGGGCACGCCGGCCGAGGTCTACGAGCAGCCCAACTCGCGCTACGTCGCCTCCTTCGTCGGCGACGTGAACTTGATCGAAGGGCGCCTCATCATGACCGGGCCCGGCGGCTCGCACATCGACAGCGCGGCGGGCGTCAAGCTGGCGACCGCGCAACGGCTCGACGGGGCGCCGGGCGCTGTCGTGTGGGTGGCGCTGCGGCCGGAGAAGCTGCGCATCGCGACCGAGCCGCCGTCTTCCGCGGAAAATTGCGCCGCCGGCCGTGTCGTCGACGTCGCCTATCTGGGCAACGTCTCGCTCTACAAGGTGCGGCTCGAGAGCGGCTTCATCATGAAGGTCCAGGTGCCGAACCTCACGCGTTCGGTCGATCGCTCGATCGGAACGGACGAGCGTGTGTGGCTGTCGTGGACGCCGGACGCCGGCGTCGTGCTCACCGGGTAAACGATGGCGCAAGCCGCCCGCAAGCGCGCCGGCAGGGCAGGGGGCCTTCTCGTCCTCGTGCCCTACGCGTGGCTCGTTCTCTTCTTTCTTGTGCCGTTCCTGATCGTGCTCAAGATCAGCCTGTCCGCGAGCGCGATCGCGCAACCGCCCTATACGCCCGTGTTCGATCCGGCGGGGGGGCTCGCCGGCCTGAAGGATTTTCTCGGCGCCCTCTCGCCCGACAATTACGCCGACCTGGTCACCGATAGGCTCTATGTGGCGTCCTATTTGCGCAGCCTCGCCATCGCCGCGCTGTCGACGCTCATGCTGCTTCTTCTTGCCTATCCGGTCGCCTACGGCATGGCGCGGGCGCCGCGGCGCTGGCAGGGGCTGCTCCTGGTCGTTGTCATCCTGCCGTTCTGGACCTCGTTCCTGATCCGCGTCTACGCCTGGGTCAACATTCTTCAGCACGACGGGCTGCTCAATCAGGTGCTCCTCGCGCTGCGCATCGTCGATGCTCCGGTCACCTGGCTCGCGACCGACACCGCGATCTACATCGGCATTGTCTATTCCTACTTCCCGTTCATGGTGCTGCCGCTCTATGCGGCGCTCGAGAAGATGGACGAGAGCCTGCTCGAGGCGGCCGCCGATCTTGGCTGTCCGCGCTGGAGAACGTTCTGGCTGATCACGTTGCCGCTGTCGCGGCCCGGCATCGTCGCCGGCGTGCTGCTCTGTTTCATTCCCATCGTCGGCGAGTTCGTGGTGCCCGATCTGCTCGGCGGTTCCTCGACGCAGATGATCGGGCAGACTTTGTGGACGCAATTCTTCGCCAACCGCGATTGGCCTGCGGCGTCGAGTGTCGCCGTGGTGCTGCTGGTACTGCTGGTCGTCCCGATTGTGATCTATCAGCACCGCCAGGCGCGTGAGCTGGAGGTCTCGCGGTGAAGCGCGGCGCGTCCTGGTTCAACGTCGCGGCGGTCGCGCTCGGGCTCGCGTTCCTCTACCTGCCGATCGCCATCCTGGTGATCTACTCGTTCAACGCCTCGCGCCTCGTCACCGTCTGGGGCGGCTGGTCGATGCGGTGGTACGCGGAGCTGTTGTCCGACGGCGCCATATTGGAAGCCGCGGGGGTGACGTTGCGGGTCGCCGCACTTTCGGCGAGCGCCGCAACCGTGCTCGGCACGCTCGCCGCCATTGCGCTCACGCGCGCCGGCCGCTTCCGCGGGCGCACGCTGTTCACCGGGATGGTCTACGCGCCGCTCGTCATGCCGGAAGTGATCACCGGGCTCTCGTTGCTGCTGTTGTTCGTCGCCATCAACCTCGACCGCGGTTTCTGGACTGTCACGATCGCGCATACGACGCTGACCATGTGCTTCGTCGCCGTGGTGGTGCAGTCGCGACTCCTCACCTTCGACTGCAGCCTGGAAGAAGCGGCGATGGACCTCGGCTGTCCGCCCGGGCGCACCTTCCTGGCGGTGACGCTGCCGCTGATCTGGCCCGCGGTCGCCGCCGGCTGGATGCTCGCGTTTACCCTCTCGCTCGACGATCTCGTGGTCGCGAGCTTCACCACCGGCCCGGGCGCTACCACCTTGCCGATGCGCATCTATTCCCAGGTGCGGCTCGGGGTGAAGCCCGAGATCAACGCGGTGTGCACCATCATGATCGCCACGGTGGCCGTGGCGCTGGTGATATTTTCGCTGCTGAGTAAAAGCAGCCGTAGGGTGGGCTAAGCGGCGCGGCTTCGCGCCGCGTGCCCACGCGGAAAAATCAACAAACACGCGGTGGGCACGGCGCTGCGCGCGCTTAGCCCATCCTACCGTTCTATTCGCTCCCTCGCTGCCCCGGCGGGCGGAACAGGTAGGCCACGAACCAGATCGGCACGATGATGAGCGCGCCGAGCAGCACGTTCGGCAGCGCCCAGGCGATCCCGTGCCGCGCGAGTTCGGCGAGCCGCTCGGGCGTGAGCCCGACCTCCTTGAGCAGCACCCCGGCGGAAAGCCCGAAATGGTCGAGGATGGTTCCGACGATCAGCGAAGCGACCGCGACCTTGACCAGCGTCGAGATGAAGCGAGGCAGCATTCGCGCATTCGCCGGACCGCCCGGCGCCTGATTCGTCCGTGCCGGAATCATAGTCGAATTATCGACGGGAACACGCACCCCTCACCCGCCGCGCCTCGGCTATCGCCTCCGGCTCCGCATCCTCTCCCGCAAGGGAAAGTGGAAGCCGTCGGGCTGGAGCGTTGCGGAGGGAAAAACTAACGCTGCTTGCCGCGTAATTGCTCGAACAGGGGGGCCGCCGCGCCCGAGCGCCGCAGCAGGAGGTCGGTGTCGGGCAGCATGACGGGGTCGTCCCACGGTCCCTGCACGACGAACGGCAGCTCGAACGCCGCCGGCGTGTTCTCGGTGGCCCCGGCGGGAATCAGGCTAGCCGTCCCTTTGAGGTCGAGGTCGCGGGCGGGAATCGAGGCGGAGCCCACGATCCCGAGCCGGATCGCGGCGCCGTCGAGACGGACCTCCTCGACCTTGGCCATGCCGTGTTCCAACTTGACGCTCACGTTGAGCTTGTCGAACGGCGTGCGCCCGGTGCGGAACTCGTTGCGCGCAGCGAGCGGCCGGCTCTCGAGGCGGCGCAGCAGCTGCTCGACGTTGTAGCCGACGAGCGCGCCCTGGTTGGCGGTGAGCGTAGTCGATCCATGCAGCGTGCGGGCGAAGGCGAACACGCTGTCGCCCGTGGCGTCGACCGTGAAGGTGAGCGTGCCCTTGCCTTCGAGGCGATGAATGCCGAACAGATCGCCGAGGCAGGGTTCGAGATCGACGTTCGTGAACTGCAGCTGAGACTGGATCTCGCCGCCGCTGGGCGCTTTGCCGATCGCCATGGATCCCGTGAGCGTGCCGCCGAAGGCCTGGGATTCGCCGATCGCCACGGTCAGGCGGCCCTCGCGCAGGTTCGCCGCGACCGCGGTGCGGCCGAGCGCGGCGGGGCCGAGCGAGATGCGACGCGCCGAGACGCGCAGATCGAGGTCGAGGCCGGTGAGCCCGTCGAGCACGATCGGCACTTGGCTCCAGTCGCGCTGGGCGGTGCGCAGCACGTGCAAGGTCGAGAGGAAGGGGGTCAGATCGATTTCGTCCGATGCGAGCGTGCCCTGCAACGTGATGCGGCCGTCGGTGGTGAAGGCCATCACGCCGTCCGCGCTGTTGCCGTCCATTTCGACGTTGACCGGCGCGAGCGCGACCGTGCCGCCGAGCGCATTCATCTGCGCCTTGAGCGCGAAGCGCCCAAATCCGCCGCCCGGCAGCGGCTTGAGCCCGCCCCAGACGAGCGCTTGACGCAGGGACGGCGCGTCGGCCGCGAGCGTGCCGTCGAGCTTGAACGTGGGCGTGCGGGTGACATGGCCGTCGAAAGCGATTTTGAACGGCGCGCCGCTGAGCCGCATCTTGAGGCCGGCGCGCGCGCCGGTGAGCGCAGCGACGATATCGGCGATGCTGGCGCTGGCGTCGATCGTTTCGCCGCGCCACACGAATCGCCCGGTGGCGGCAAAGCTGCGCGCGATCGCCGGCCAGGCAACCGACATTTCGACGCCCGACAGGCTTTCGTCGATTTCGTGCGCCTCGTCGTGAATGGCGACCGTGCCGTCGGCGATGCGGATTTCCGAAATCGAGGTCACGCGCTCCGCCGGCCGAACGTCCGGCATGAGGGTGCGTGCCAGCTTCTCGGAGAGGCCGGACCAGTTCGAGCTACCGTCCGGGCCGACGATGACCTCCACCCGGGCGTGGGAGAGGGAGAGATCGGAGGCGCCGATGCGCCCGAACAGCAGCGGCACTAGGCGCAGGCGTGCCTGCAACTCCTTGGCGGAAAGCGCCGGTTCGCCGCCGCTCGGGCCGGCCAGCACCACGTCGCCCAGGCTCACGCTGCCCCAGGGAAACAGCGAGACCGCCGCATGGCCGCGGACCGTCAAGTCGAGGCCGGACGCCGCCTTGATTTCACTCTTGATGGCGGAAAGCACGGCTTCCCGCGGGATGAACAACGGACCCGCGATCACCACGACGGCAACGGCCGCGAGCACGCCGGCGATCGCCAATCCCAGGCGTTTCAACCCGACAGCCGTGGTCAAGATCGTCTCATCCGTGCGGGGTGCGCCGGTCGTTATGTCCAGCGCCAGCCAGTAATGGGCGCTTATCCCCGCGGTCTGTGACCCTTTCGTGGCCGGCTAATTGAGCCCGGGCGCGACCCGGAAGGCGGCCTCGGTCTTGGCCCGGATTTCGTCGAGGCCCACGCCCGGGGCTGCCTCGATCAGGGTCATGCCGGTAGGGTCGTTGCGGTGCACGCCCGGCCGGTGCTTGGCGATTTCGAACACCCCGAGGTCGGTGATCACCATGTCGACCACGCCCGCCCCGGTGAGCGGCAGCTTGCAGCGGTGCAGGACCTTGGGCTCCTCTTTCGCCGTGTGCTCCATCACCACCACGACTTTTTTGACCCCGGCGACGAGGTCCATGGCGCCGCCCATGCCCTTGACCATCTTGCCCGGGATCATCCAGTTCGCGAGGTCGCCGTTCTCGGCTACCTGCATGGCGCCGAGGATCGACAGGTCGATGTGGCCGCCCCGGATCATGGCGAAGCTGTCGGCGCTGGAGAAATAGCTGGTGGTCGGCAGCTCGGTAACGGTCTGTTTGCCGGCGTTGATCAGGTCCGGGTCTTCTTCGCCTTCGAACGGGAATGGGCCGGTGCCGAGCATGCCGTTCTCGCTCTGGAGCTGCACGCTCATGCCGGGCGGGATGTAATTGGACACAAGGGTCGGAATGCCGATGCCGAGATTGACGTAGAATCCGTCACGCAGCTCCTTGGCGGCGCGTTCCGCCATCTGTTCGCGAGTCCACGGCATGGGAGGCCTCCTTATCGGAAGACAGACGACGGACCACAGAGGACAGACGGGCCGATCGCTGGTCGCGCCTTTGCTTTCATCTGTCGTCCGTCCTCTGTCTTCTATCCTCTATCTTTTGCGCACGGTGCGCTGCTCGATGTGTTTCTTTGCGTTCGCCACGTGAATGATGCGCTGCACGAACACGCCCGGCGTGACGATGTGGTCGGGCTCGATGCTGCCCGGCTCGACCAGGTTCTCGACCTCGGCGACCGTGGTGCGGGCGGCGGTCGCCATCATCGGATTGAAGTTGCGCGCGGTCTTGCGATAGACGAGATTGCCTTCGGTATCCCCCTTCCAGGCGTGCACGACCGCGAGATCGGCGACGAGGCTGCGCTCCATCACATACATGTCGCCGTCGAATTCGTGCAATTCCTTGCCCTCGGCGATCTGGGTGCCGACGCCGGTCTTGGTGAAGAAGGCGGGAATGCCGGCGCCGCCCGCGCGGATGCGCTCGGCAAGCGTTCCCTGCGGATTGAACTCGATCTCCAGTTCGCCCGCGAGATACTGCTGCGCGAAGATCTTGTTCTCGCCGACGTAGGACGAGATCATCTTGCGAATCTGTTTGGTGTCGAGCAGCAGCCCGAGCCCGACGCCGTCGATGCCGGCGTTGTTCGAGACCACGGTGAGGTTTTTCACGCCGGCGTCGCGGATCGCGAGGATCAGGCTCTCCGGGATGCCGCACAGCCCGAAGCCGCCCGCCATGATCATCATGCCGTCCTTGAGCAGGCCGGCCAGCGCCGCGCGCGCGTCGGGATAGATTTTTCGCATGGGTATTGCGCCTCCGCGCCTTTGCTTAGCGGAGGGAATCCCTCCCCTGCAAGACTGTAGGACGGCTTGACCCGCGCAGCGGCGTCGTGGCGTCAACCCATCCTACCGCTATACGCGCGGCGTCTCTCCGCCCAGCACCGCGTGGAACATCGCCCGGTCGATGTTCTGCCCGGAGAGGATGACGCCGGCGCGGCGGGCGCGCAGGCGCTCGCGATCCTTGATCAGCGCGGCGAGCGACGCGGCGCCCGCGCCTTCGGCGACGGTATGAGTCGAACTGAACATGATGCGGATCGCCTCGGCGATCTCGTGCTCCGAGACTTCGACGATGCGCGCGGCGCCGCGGCGGATAATCTCGAGCGCTTCCGGATCCGGGACCCGCACCGCCATGCCTTCCGCGAAGGTTGCGGCCGAATTGGTCGGAACCACGCGGCCGGCCTCGACCGAAAGCCGATAGGCGTTGGCGCGCTCCGCCACCACGCCGACCACGTTGGTCTTGAGCCCGAGCGCGTCGCGCACGCCGATGACGCCCGAGATGCCGGAGCCGAGCCCGATCGGCACGTAGACGACGTCGAGATCGGCGCAGGCGGTGAGCAGTTCGTGCGCATAGGTTGCGACGCCGATCACTAGATCGCGGTGGTAGGATGGCGCGAATGCGAGTCCGCGCTCGGCGGCGATTTCGGCGGCGCGGTCTTTGGCCTCGTCGAAGTCGCGTCCGTGCTCGATCAGTTCCGCCCCGAAGGCCCGCATCGCCGCGTTCTTCTCGACGGAATTGCCGAACGGCGCCACGATCGTCACCGGCACGCCGAGCCGGCGGCCGGCAAACGCGAGTGACTGGCCGTGGTTGCCGGTCGTCGCCGAGACGATGCCCGCGAGGTCCGGGCGCGCCCGCCTGAGCCGGTCGAGATAGACGAGCCCGCCGCGCGCCTTGAAGGCGCCGATCGGCGTGTGGTTCTCGTGCTTGACCACGACCTCGACGCCGGTCGCCGCCTGCAGCAGCGGCCAGGCGTATTGCGGCGTTGCCGGCACGCCGGTTCGCACGATGGGCAGCGCGGCTTCGATATCGGCGAGATCAAACATGGATTGATTGTAGCCCGGATGGACGCCGCGAAGCGGCGGAAATCCGGGAATGGCCCCCCGCATTTCGCTGCGCTCCATGCGGGTTACGACTATTCGCTATTCGCCATCCGCTTCGTTCCGGCCATTGCCACTTCGGCAATCAGCTTGTTGATCAGCGCCTGGCCGAAGGCGTTGAAGTCCTGCGCCGCCATGACGAAGGCGCGCGGACCGCCAATCACGTTCTGGCGATAATAGTTTTCGAGGCCGCCCGGCGGGTTGGTGTGCTCCGGGTTCCAGGCGAGCGGTCGTTCGCTCAGGATCACGAGCCCGTTGACGGTCACGCCCTTGGCGACCGCTTCGTCACGCGCGGAGGTGACGTCGCGCCCGCTGTTGTTGGTGCCGTCGCCGGAGACGTCGATCGTGCGGCGCGTCGATTCGAACGGGGCCCGATCGAGCTGCGCCATGGCGAAATCGATCGCGGCGCTGATTGAGGTGCGGTCGGTGAACGAGCGCGGCGCCTCGAGAATGCGGTCGCTGAACTGGCGCGCGGAGTCCGCATCGCCGATCGCGGTCCAGTCGATCACCAGTTTCTGGGACATCACGCCCGACCATTCCAGGAAGCACACGCCAATGCGGCTGTTGGTGCCGGAGCGGATCGCTTCGATCACGCGCGGATCGGAAAGCGCGTGGCCGTAGCCGCGCCGCTGCAGCTCGAATTTGTCCGCATCGACGCTGCGCGACACGTCGGAAGCGAGGACGAGCAGGAGATCGACCTTGTCGGCCGCGCGCGCGGCGGGCGCGAGCAGCAGGAGGGCGGCCGCGAACAGCCAGCCTGCGCCGTTGCGGAGAGAACCCATCCTGGCCTCCCTGTCGTGCCGGTACCGCTGAGATAGGAGCGGCGGCCGGCGCGCGCCATGCTGAGTTTAGCCGATTCCGCGCAGGATCGGTTGAGCGAAGCGAAGGGGGGCGGAAACCCATCGATGGGTTTCGCCGCGCGGCTCAATCCATCCTACGATGCCAGCGGGGAGAGGGAGCCCACCGGCGGAAAGACGATCTCCACCAGCGTGCCGGCGTTGACCGCGCTCCTGATCGCGAAGGTGGCGCGGTTCGCTTCGGCGAGCGCCTTGGTGAGCGGCAGTCCGAGCCCGGTGCCGCCCGAGCCCCAGCGCGTCGAGGTGGCGAGCTGGCGGAACGGCTCGAGCGCGGCCTCGATTTCTTTCTCGCTCATGCCGAGGCCGGTGTCGCGCACGCGCAGCAGCGTCTCCCCGCGCTCGCCCGCGGCCGTCGAGACGATCACCTGCCCGCCCGCGCCGGTGAACTTGATCGAGTTCGACAGCAGATTGAGCACGATCTGCCGGATCGAGCGGGCGTCCGCCACGGCCGGCGGCAGGCTCGTCGCGAGCGAGGTGCGGATGATGATGCGTTCGCGGTTCGCCTGCGGCTGCATCAGCACGACGCATTGCTGCACCAGGGCGTTGAGGTTGACGCTCGCAAAGGTGAGATCGAGCTTGCCCGCCTCGATCTTGGAGAGGTCGAGCAGGTCGTTGATCAGCGAGACGAGGTGCCCGCCCGCCACGTGGATGTCCTTGACGTACTCGCGGTAGCGGTCGTTGCCGATCGGGCCGAACTGCTCCTCCATCATCACCTCCGAGAAGCCCAGCACGGTGTTGAGCGGCGTGCGGATTTCGTGGCTGATCTTGGCGAGGAAGTCGGATTTTGCCGCCGATGCGCGCTCGGCGCGGCGTTTGGATTCGAGCAGCTCCTCTTCCGCGCGCTTCCATTGGGAAAGGTCGCGCAGCACCGCGCAGAACTTCTCGCCATTCTCGCCGATGCGGCCGAACGTCATGAACAGCGGGATGAGCCCGCCCTGGCGCACCCGCCCGATCGCCTCGCGTCCGCCGTCGACGAGGCTTGCGACCCCGCTGCCGGCAAGGCGATCAAGATATTCCTGCGCGCCGCCGCGGCTTTCCGGCGCGAACAGGTCGACGAAGGGGCGGCCGCGCAATTCGTCGGCCTCGTAGCCGAACAGCGCCTCGGCGCTGCGGCTGAGCGTGGTTATGCGGCCATCGCGCGCGATCACGACGACGCCGTCGGTCGCGGTGTCGATGATCGATTTGAGCTCGCGGATCTCGGTTTCGTTTGCGCGCAGCGCAGCCTCGGTGCGCTCCAGGCGCGCGAGCAGTTCCGGCGGCGCCGCCGATGGGGCGTTTTGCTGCGGTGGCTCCGCGACCGAGTGCGTTTGCCGGTCGACCGCCGCCGTCGCGGCGGGCTCGATGGATGCGTCCGTGCGCTCCGCGTCGGTCGGCACCGGACCTGCGTCCTCGTCGGGCGCGCCGAGAACCTTGGCGATCTCGCGGAAGTTCGTGCGCTCGACCGGGCTGAGCGCCGGCCGCTTGTCGCCGGCCGGGCTTGCGGCACGAAACGGCACCACGTTCTTGGCCGCCGCCACGACGGTGAGCAGCGGCTTTGCGTCGGCAGGTTCGGGCGCACGCGGCGCGGCGCACCGCGCCGCCGTCGCCGCATTGAGCGCCGCGACGTCGCGGCACATACCGAAGCCGCGATAGCCGCGGAACGCGCGCTCGCGGTCGTAGGTGGGAAGCCCGGAGAGCGCCACGTCGACGGGCGCGGGCGCACCGTCGAGCGGCCACGCCACGTGAACGTCGCTAAAGGTCTCGCGCGCGGCGATCGCCTGCTGGACCTTGCCGTCGGGATCGAGCGCGAGCGCCCCCGCCAAGTCTTTCCACGGCCGGCCGAGCAGCGCGGCCGTGCGTGGCCCCATGGCGTGGGCAAATTCGTCGCCGCCGAGGGTAAAGCACCCGTCGGGATCGATCTGCCACACGAACCGCAGCGGATGCCGCCACTCGCCGCTTGCGGGGAGAGGGTCGGGGGGAGGGGGATTTTCAGCCGCCTGAGTATTTTGCAGCTCGTCCGCGAAAGTAACAATCAGCACGCCGCCCGCGTCAGGGCCGATGCGCTGGATCGCGAGCGGCCCGAGCGCGCTCTCGCCGTGCGCGCTGCCGTGCACGCGCGCCTCGGCTGCTACATGCTCACCATCAAGCGCCGCGAGGTCCGCGCGCTCGCCCAGGCGCGCGGCTGCGGCCGGCGTCGCATGGAGCAGCGCACCGTCCCCCGCGAAGGCGGCGACCGGCGCCTCGCAACCGGCAAAGAGGCGGGCCACCCGCTCGGCGGGTGGCAGCGCCGGCCCGACCGGTTCTTTCGCCGCGATCAGGATCGCCGGCATGCCGTTGGCGAGCGCAAAGCGCGTGCAGGCGCACACAACCGTGCGTCCGAGCGCGCCGACGCCGCGCAGCCGCTCAAGCCGCGAAATCGAGCCGTGCGGCAAGGTTCCGGCAAGGCGTACGACCTCGGATGCGAGCGGGTGCGCGCCGGACATGCGGCGCTCGGCGAGCGCATGCGGGCTTTTCGTCCCCAGCACCGCCGCGCCCGCGGCGTTCGCCCACAGCACCCGGGTCGCGTCGGCCGCCCACAGCCATACCGGCGCGGCGGCGAGGGCATGGCTCGCCAGGCGTTCGTCGCGCAGAAAGGTGAGGAGGGGGTCGGAGTGCATCACCTTAAATAATGGCCGCGCGGGTACCGCGTCCACGCCGGCGGTGCCTGGTTTCGCAGTGCAGCGGGGATAACCTCAAGCAGACGGGGAACTACGCGGCCGGTCGCGACATGTACGTATAGACGGTACCGAGGTGCCCGCCGCGCGGGAAACTGCTTTAATAGCACAAGCACTAGCGCCGCGAACCCGAGGTTCGCACCACAATTGCGAACTTCGGGTTCAAAGCGGCACTAGAATCATAGAGTTGCTAGTGTCCTTCGATTCCGAAGTTCGCTCCGGAGCGTGCGGCGAACTCAGGCGAACTTCGGAATCGGGACACTAGAAGGGCCGTGGGAGGTCACGATGGCAAAGGATGCGATGCCCAATTTTGAAATTCCCGCCGAGATGCGGAGGTTCGCGGAGACGAGCGTGGCGCAGGCCAAGCAGGCGTTCGACGGCTTCATGGCGGCCGCCCAACAGGCGGTCGAGCGCATGGAAACCCAGACCGCCGTGGCCCACGCAGGCGCGAGCGACGCGAGCCGGAAGGCGATGGCGTTCGCCGGCCAGAACATGGCGGCCTCTTTCGCGTTCGCTCAGAAGCTGGCGCAGGCGCGTGACGTCGAAGAGGTGATGCGGCTCCAGGCCGATTATCTGCGCACCCAGATGCAGACCTTCACCGATCAGGCCCGGGAACTCGGCACCGCGTTCACTCAGACGCCCGGGCGCGGTTCGTAAGAGGGGCCCGCAAAAGCCTATCCCGCACTTGTGGGGGTAGCTGCTTCCCACGCCAAACGGGTGCCTTCGCACCTGCCGCTAGACGGCGCTGCGACGTAATGTCCGGTGCCGCGCCCGAAGAGGGTTGCGGCAAAATCCCGTAGCTTTCAGTCGTTTGGCGGTAAAACGCGGGGGCGGGGTCCGTCATGGTGCGGTGCAATATTCTTATTGCGACGCACCATTTCCGCTGCTATATTAACATCGCTGAATAAGGGCAGTCGCGGCGATCCTCGTCCGGCCGCCGTTGAGGTCATCATGCGGATCGGACCGCTATGGGCGGCAGGTCCGGCGCTCCGTTGGTTGCCGCCCGTAGTCTTAAGGACAATCCCATGAGCGAAGCTGCCACCGCCGGCTCGGCCAAGCCCAAGGCCAAAGCCGCCCCGATCGTCCCGCTGTTCGAACTGCCCAAGTTCGATCTGCCGAAATTCGACCTGCCCAAGCTCGAGGTCCCCGCCGCCTTCCGCGAGATCGCCGAGAAGGGCGTTGCCCAGGCGAAGGACGCCTACGAGAAGGTCAAGGCCGCCACCGAAGAGGCGACCGACCTGATGGAAGACACCTACACGACCGCCGTGAAGGGCACCGTCGACTACAATCTCAAGGTCATCGAGGCTGCGCGCGCCAACGCCAATGCCGCCTTCGACTTCGCGAGCGAACTCGTCGGCGTGAAGTCGCTCTCGGAGGCCGTCGAGCTGACCACCGCGCATGCGCGCAAGCAGTTCGAGACGGTCACCGAGCAGACCAAGGAGTTGACCGCCGCCGCGCAGAAGCTCGCCGCCGAGACCGCCGAGCCGATCAAGACCGGCGTGACCAAGGCGTTCAAGAAGGTGGCGTAACTTTCCCACTTTCGTTGCGTTGCGTTTTGAAGCCCGGGCCGGTCGCCCGGGCTTCGCTTTGTTGGAACGCCGCGCGGGCAGGCACGAAGCTTGCCAATATCGGCCGGCCCCCCTACGTTCCGCGCCGCCTCATACGGTCTCGTCATTCCGGGGCGCCGCGTAGCGGCGAACCCGGAATCCAGTAATCACCGCCCTCGAATACTGGATTCCGGATAGCCTCCGCTTCGCTCGGCTTCCGGAATGACGAATGCTGAGGCCGTGCAGCTGTAGCTCAGCTGGTTTAGAGCGCCTGACTGTGGATCAGGAGGTCGGTGGTTCGAATCCACCCAGCTGTACCAGCACCCGAAGGTCCGTTCGGACAGATGGGTTACGGTTTAGGCCCATTCCGACACACGGCCAACACTTGGCAGCGTTCGTACGCAGATCCGCGCGGGCACGCCGGTTCTCGGCCGCGAAGCATCATGACTTTTTCTTGGCATCGTCATCGCAGTTAATTTTCTTGCCGGCATGATCTGCACATTTCCGCAGCAAAGTCCGGCAAGATCCAAATCCGAATGTCGCTTGACAGCAGGATCGCTCGAGCGCCAATCTTAAGTGGTTCGACACCAACCGAACAACATGAAGGAAGCGCTCCGAAAGTGAGACATAGTCTGTCAGATCGGGAATAGCATGGCAGATACCTCAAATTTGCGCGCGACGACCTTGCTTGAGGGCGCACCGCCCCTGTCGCACGAATTGCGCCTCATGCAAATAGACGACCTGCCCGGCGTGACCGGCATCTTCAATGCGGCATCCCGGGCAAGGGAGTCGACGCATGGCATGCGGTTGTGGGGCGTTGATGAGATGCGCAAGTTTCTCTTCGAATCGCCGCCGATCTTCGAATCCTTCGTGGCCGTCAGCGACGGCGGCGTGGTTGGCTGGACCGCGCTTACCCGGCATCATCTTCGAGACGGCTACAAGCACACTGCCGAGATGTCGCTTTACGTACAGCCTTCGTTTCGCCGCAAAGGCATCGGCACCGCTCTCGCTGAAACGATTCTCAGTCGCGCAAGCGCTCTTAACCTGCACAACATCCTGGCGATCGTATTCAAAGATGTGCCATACGTCATCGCGTCGGCAGAGAAAAGGTTTGGTTTTTCAATCGCCGCCTGCTTTCCCGAAGCCTTTGACGACAATGGCAAATACCACGACATCCTGATCTTGGAAAAACTCGTAGCCCTCGAGGTAACGTGATGATTCGACGGGCAACAGATTCCGACGCCGAAGACCTCGCGAGAATTTACAATCAGGCGATGAAGCAGGGAGTCTACGCCACAAGCCAACTAGCCCCGGTGACGCGCGAAGACCGCCTCAGCTGGCTTGCAGAACACCAAGATCCATATCCGGCGTTTGTCTACGAAATCGAAGATGGAAAGGTCATCGCATGGTGCTCATTGAATAAATTTTCCGTCCGCCCGGAGTATAAGGGCATCGCGGAAATATCGCGTTACGTCGATGAGAACCATCGCCAAGCAGGACTTGGCAAAGTCCTGCTCGCGCATTTGATCGAGACCGCAAACAACCTGGGACACAGGGCACTGGTCTCGCGCGCCTTTGAGAAGAATATAGGAAGCAGAAAAAGCGCCGCCCACTTCGGATTCCGCGAGGTCGCACTGCTGCACGAGACTTCGTGTGTTCGCGGCGAATGGCTCAGCGACGTATTGGTCTGGAAGAAGCTGCCTTGAGGACGCAAGTTGCCGGGTCGCCAATGTGACCTCCCCTGAAGCCTGTGCGGGTGGCGGTGACCCGCCCGCATGCGCGGCGACCCCACGAGAGATGACGCGATCTCATGTCAGTTGTTCGCACGACATCCCGGCGCCTCGATGTTCAGCTGGCAGTCGCGGTCACTCTCATCGTGCAAATGGGGATCTCACTCTTATCCGCGGCTACTCCGATTCTGGCGCCGACCATTGCGGCTGATCGCGGTTGGAACGTTACCCTCGTCGCTCTATACCCGACCGCCGTTTATGCCACGGCCTTTTTGGTCAGTTTTCAGGTTCCTGCCATTTTATCGCGCATCGGCGGCATGGGCCTGATCCTCGTTTGCCTTGCGGTCAGCGCCCTCGGGATCCTGGGGTTGCTGTCGTCGAGCCTCATGTTGATTGCTGCCGTGCCGCTGTCGCTCGGATTTGCTTTAGGCGCAATGAATCCCGCGAGTTCTCAAATTCTCGGCCCGCGGATGTCTCCGTTCAATGCCGGCCTCATTATGTCCATCAAATCAACGGGAATTCCCGCGGGTATCATGCTCGCCGGCGTGATCTTTCCTGTCCTTGTGTCCTGGTTCGGTTGGCAGGGCGCTGTCCTCCGCGCTGCTGCCGTGGCAATTGTGATCTCCATTGCGCTGCTACCGTCGGTTCGGCGGTTCAACGAGGACGTTGTCTCAGGGACAACGGCAAAGAAACAGCGTGTAATCGATCCTATCTATCGCCTGGTCGCCATTCCCGGCATGACGAGATTTCTTGTCGCGGCGGGCATATTCGGTGCAATGCAGTTTTGTCTTCGTACGTTCTTCGTCGTCCATTTGGTGGACCATGCCGGCCTGTCTCTCGCGACGGCTGGATTGGCATTAAGCGCCTCGCAAGCAGCGGGTGTTCTCGGGCAGCTCATGTGGGCAACGACATCCGATCGTATGCTGTCCACGCCGGCAACCATGGCCATAATCGGAATGCTCATGACTCTCGGGGCTGTGTTGACGGCAAGCGTCGGATCGGATTCGTCGTTGACCTGGATCGTCGCCATCGCCGCGGTCTATGGAATCAGCGCCGGCGGGTTTTTCCCGTTGGTCCTGGCCGAAGTGGCGCGGCGGTCTTCGCAGGGAGACGCGGGACCGCTTACTGCCGCGGCCCAAGTAATCTTGATTCCGATCAATCTATGCGGCCCTCTTCTGTTTGGGGCGGTTGCAGCCATCGCGAGTTTTCCATTCGCCTTTCTTGCCCTGGCGGCTTGCACGCTTGGTGCGTCGATAATGGTTGGAACGGAACGAGCAGTCCGGCGTGACATTGAGCCGGCGAACTAGAGCCGTTTCAGAAGCTGATCTCATTCGCTCACACAAGCTTTGCGAATCGGTTCGCAAGCGTGTGGTTATGATGCGCAATGATTTTCTCCGCCGGCAGCACCGATGAATCGAACGTGGTGTGACCGTCAGTAACCAGCGTTACCTTGAACCCCAAAGCGAAAGCCGCGCGACACGTCGTGTCGACGCACGCCTCGGTCTGCACGCCTGCGATGATCAAATGGCCGATACCCGCTTGCCTGAGGCGTAGATCAAAGTCGGTGGATTGAAACGCACTATTATGCCGCTTCTCGATGACGGTTTCTCCGTCGACGGGCGCCACCCACGAGTGATGTTGCCAGCCCACAGATCCCTTCTCCAAAAAGTGACCACGCCCCCCGTCGTGCTGGATATGAAAAATAGGAATGCCGGCAGCCCTCGCCCGGCGCAGCAGGTCTGCGATGACGGCAATAACCTCGCCGCCGTGGTGAAGCGGAAGCCCGCAGTCGCTCATGCCACGCTGTACGTCGACGATCACCAGTGCGGTACGCATCGGGCCGATCCTATCTGGTTCTACGCTGCATCAACGCACGGAGATATGGTACTCATCGAACCACTTTTTCATTTCGACGAGCTGAATTAACACATGCGCCGCGTGTACCCTCGCGTTGTCGCCACTTATTTCCTGTATCAGCTCCTTTAATCGAGGCGTGTCGAACATCGCAGCGACCGGAGAGCATTTGTCGTTTACGATCGAGGTTGCGTCACGGATCAGGGCGAGATCGTAGTCGCGGTTCTGGATGTGGGGAAAGGCGCTCTTCTTGCGGTCCAGCGTGCAAGCGGGCAGGAGGTCGGCCATTGCCGCTTTCAGCAACCCTTTCATCCCTCCCGCACACTTCATCGACCACGGTACGTTCCACAGGTACTCAACCAGGCGATGGTCGCAGAATGGAAGCCTCATCTCGAGGCCTGCCGTCATGCTCATGCGGTCCATTCGATCGAGCAGGACCGACAGCCGGCCGGACATGGTCAGGTAAAACACCTCCCGCATCCGGGCACTCTCGGCATCTTCGCCGTCAAGTCGGGGAACATCGGAAATCCACTGAGAATACCTTGCGCGCTCATCCGCTCGCGGATCCACCTGAGCCATCAAGTCCGGCGCGAGGTAGTTCGCAAGTTTAGGGCCATCCTCCAGCCACGGAAAGTTGTCGCGCTGGAGCCGCTCGGGGTCGAAGAAATAGGGGTATCCTCCAAACAATTCGTCGCCAACCTCGCCGGTCAGGCCGACGATGCAGTGGCGCCGCATCTCTCGAAAGAGCAGATACGTCGAACCGTCGAACTGTCCCCAGCCGGGAAGGTCTCGCGCGCGGCGGGTTTCCGGTATGACCTCCAGCACGTCCCGCGTCGAGACCGTAACGGTCTTGTGGCAAGTGCCGATAAATTCCGCCGCCTTGGCGGCGTACGGCGCGTCCACGTCCGGCCGCAACTCAGTTGGCACAAAGTGGGCCGCATCAGTGTCGAACTCGATGCAGAAACTCTTGAGAACTTTGTCCGATTTCTCGCCGTGCAACGTTTTCATCGCCAGCGCCGCTACCGACGTCGAGTCAAGCCCACCTGACAACATGAGCCCGATGGCATCGCCGCGTGACGCATCGACGGTGAATTGGCGTGTGACCGCGTCCTCCATCAGCCCTCGCACGTGACGTGCGGTCGCATCGAACGTCTCGTCGTGAGGTGCGCTGGTGAGTTTCCAATATCGCCGCAGGGACAGCCCGGTTTTCGCATAGGACGCAACGTGGGCGGGCGGAAGCTCGCGCAGGCCGATCAGCGGCGTCTCGCCCGGAAGGGCGAGACGCGGCTGCAGAACTATCGTCATCGCGGAAAAGTCCAGCCGTGCCTCGAACAACGGGTTGGCGATAATGCCTTTCGGTTCGGAGGCAAACAGCAGGCCGCCGGAATATTCAAAATAATATAGCGGCTGTAGTCCCAGGTGGTCGCGCGCCAACAGGAGCTGCCGTGCTCGCTGATCCCAAATCGCCAAAGCAAACATTCCGTTGAGTTGGCTGACGAAATGGTCTCCCCAACGTAAATAAGATTGCAGTAGAACCTCGGTATCGGAACCTGTCTTAAATGTGGCGCCGAGGTCATCGAGTGTCCGTTTGATCTCGCCAAGGTTATAAATGCGACCGGTATAGGCCAGGACGGCCGCCCCTCGCTCGCTGTCGACCAGGATGGGTTGCTTGCCGTTCTGCGAAGCCGTCGTTGACAGGCTGCGGTGTCCAAGCGCCGCGTCTCTCGACAGCCAGACGCCGACACCGTCCGGACCTCGCTTCCGCATTGCCTCAGTCATCGCGTGGAAAGTATCCTTTTCCGTGCTTAGATCGCGTTGGAAATCAACCCAGCCGACAAAGCCGCTCATGGGGTTTCCTCCATATGTCTGTCACGATCGTTATATTTTAGCGCGGCAGTTTATGTTGAGAGCGGCGCGAGCAACAAGCTGATAAATGCGCTCGACCGTCCGCGAATTTAAAAACGGTCGATGGCAGTCGGAGAATGGCCGTTGGAGAATGTGCGGCTAGGAAAAATCACGGCTCGTCCGAGGCCCGCCGGCGCGCCACCAGGCGGCGCGCCCGTCGGTGCAGGCAATTGTTCACGACGAGAAGTATAGAACGTCCGTTGACCAGGACCAGAAAACAAGCCGCTCAAGTCGTCTCAAGTCAAACGATATCGGACAGAGTGACTGGCGGGAGGAGGCAAGCGATTACGGATCCTCACCGCGAAGTCGGCGTCTGTCCTTGATCTCCGCAATACGCGCGGCATCTTCGACCTGCAGATGGCGGCCGCGCTCCAGGATCTCCAGCGTATATTCCTGATAAGTGAGGCCCAGCCGCTCGGCCTTCTCCAAGCGGAGCAGCATCATGTCCATCGATACGTTGCGCCACGCATTTCGGTGCGCCTGCCTCCAGCAAAAGTAGAGATAGGCTTCACCGTCTCCCCAGGGCGGCCCGGTGTAGTCATCGAGCGGAGGGCCGCGATTGTGCCCCAGTCCGTTCGGGTGGGAAGTCATGTCGCACTCGCGATCGGAAGTAAGCGCATGAGGCACGGTCTTCCATTCGATAGCTGCACCGACCGATAAGGTTCTGCTGCGGGTGCGAAGGCATCGTATTCCATGAACGGACGGGAGGGAAGCGAGAGAAAGAGCGAGACATGAAGATGAGGGAAACATTTCTGTGTCGGTAGCTTTTGAAGTTGTCCGGTTTTGGTAGCACATCAATTGTCCGCTTTTGGGGACGGCGGTTCGGGGGGAAGCGGAACAACCCCGACGCCGTTTGAGGCCGGTCACGACCGAGCCGCTTCCAGCCTCGTTTCTTTGTTCGACCTGGAAGCCCGTTTCTTCGTCTCAACCCATGGATTGGCATGGGCCTCGTGTCGAGACGCGGTCAAGGCTGGCCGTCGCGGTGGGCGGGCCGCAGGCGCCGGCGCTTCCAGGCCACGCCTTGACGGCGTCGAGGACGGGGCCAAGC
>Ga0153928_1000126_pt1 | contig 40562 bp, 36 predicted proteins | sample TSNJ012MetaG_FD_106656 | JGI IMG/M metagenome (GOLD analysis project Ga0153928, IMG submission 106656) | Attine ant fungus gardens microbial communities from New Jersey, USA - TSNJ012 MetaG | ecosystem: Host-associated > Fungi > Mycelium > Unclassified | place: USA: New Jersey, Wharton State...
CGACTGCCGAGCGCTTGATATCGAGATCGGCCGGGACCTGCGGCACGATCAGCACCGGCTCCTCGCCCGGTGACCACGGCTCGATCGCAGGCGGCAGCATGCCGATCGGGTCGCGGTCGAAGAACAGGCGCGCAGTGCGTTGCGTCGGGTCCGGATCGGCGGCTTCGTCGAGAATAGACAGGTCCGGCGTGTCGGGGCCGGAAGCGGCGTCGTCGGGAACGTCGTCGCGCGGGATCTGGGGATGGAGCTCGAGCGAGAGCGAAATGTCATATTCGGGAAAGGGCACGAACCGCATTGCCGCCTCGATCTCGTCGATCGCGGGCGCGGCCGGCTTGCCGGCGCGATCGCGCGCGATCGCATCGAGGATGTCCTGCTGCAGATCGCGCGGCGCATCGTCGACGGGAGCCGCATCCGCCATGGGCGCGGGCGCGGATGGCCGCCTCATCGCGCGCGGCACCAGCCGGTCGCCCTTGCCGTTACGGTCCACCGAGGGAAAAACCAGCGGCTCCGGGTCGACCGGCTCGGCGCGCGTGAGATTCGCCGGGATCGTGCCGACGATGTCGGGATCGCCGCGCTCGAAGCTTGCCAGCGTCAGTCCGGCCGGCCCCGGCCACGCGGTGCCGATCGGCTGCGGCAAGCTGAAAATGCCGGCGCGTACGGTCTCGATCGGCGAGGTGAGGAGATGCTCGTGCCAGCGGGTGGCGACCTGCGGCTGACGCGCGATCAGCGCGCCGAGATCGCCATAGCCGGCCGTCGTGGGTGTGAACCCGTACGCGAACGCCGCCAACCCGAATGAGGCCGCGACCGGGGCCCACCCGCTACGCCACGCAACCATCCGATGCCCGTCCGACCCAACGCAACGCGAAACGCACTCATCGGCCCCGCAGTCCTTTCTGCCGGATTAACGTTGCCATGGCGTTAATGGGGGGCTGTAGGTGGGCAAAGCGGGCGAAGGGTAGCGGAGACCGCGTGCCCACGCGGCTTATTTCGTTTGGTCGCGGCCAGCGCTTTAAGGATTGCAGCCGTGCCTGGCGCTGCTATCCGTTGTGCAAGGAGCCTGCCATGCTCGCAATTCGACTTCCTACCGATATCGAAAAGCACCTCGCCGCCCTTGCCAAGAAGACAGGGCGTACGAAGACCTTCTACGTGCGTGAAGCGATCGTGTGGCACCTTGAGGATTTGGAAGATTACTACTTGGCCCGCGAGCGGCTTCACCGCAAAGGCAGGCGTTTGAGGCTCGAGACTGTGGAGCGGGAGTTACTGTCTAGCGTCGCCGTGCTGCCGCGGTATCGCAGACATAGACGCGTGGGCACGCGGCGCTCCGCGCCGCTTTGCCCACCCAAATCACGCCGGGCTCTCAGCGTCCTTCCCCAGTGCCGCCTGGGCGGCGGCAAGTCGCGCGATCGGCACGCGGAACGGCGAACACGACACGTAATCGAGCCCGATCTCGTGACAGAAGGCGACCGAGGCGGGGTCGCCGCCATGCTCGCCGCAGATGCCGAGCTTGATGTCGGCGCGCGCCTTGCGCCCGCGCTCGACCGCGATGCGCACCAGTTCGCCCACCCCCTCGCGATCGAGCGTGATGAATGGATCGACCGAGAGAATCCCCTTGCTCGTATAGGCGCCCAGGAAGCTCGCGGCATCATCGCGGGAAATGCCGAACACCGTCTGGGTGAGGTCGTTGGTCCCGAACGAGAAGAACTCCGCGGTCTGCGCGATCTCATCCGCCTTGAGTGCGGCGCGCGGCAGCTCGATCATGGTGCCGACCTGATAATCGACGTCGCTGCCGGTCTCCGCCTTGACGGCACGCGCGGCCTCATCGATCGCACTCTTGACGAGGTCGAACTCGGCGCGCGTCGCGATCAGCGGCACCATCACCTCGGGCACCACCGCCTTGCCGGTGCGCCGTCCCGCCTCGACCGCCGCCTCGAAAATGGCGCGCGCCTGCATCTCGGCAATCTCCGGGAAGGCGATCGCGAGGCGGCAGCCGCGGAAGCCGAGCATGGGGTTGAACTCGTGCAGTTCGCGCGCGCGGTCGGCGAGCTTCTTGGGGTCGGCGCCCATCGCCTTGGCGACCTCGGCAATCTCGCGCTCGGTGTGGGGCAGGAACTCGTGCAGGGGTGGATCGAGCAGCCGGATCGTCACCGGCAGGCTGCCCATGATGGAAAACAACTCGACGAAATCGCCGCGCTGCATCGGCAACAGCTTGGCGAGCGCCGCGCGCCGGCCCTTTTCGTCGTCGGCCAGGATCATCTCGCGCACCGCCACGATGCGGTCCGCCTCGAAGAACATGTGCTCGGTGCGGCACAGACCGATGCCCTCGGTGCCGAATTTCACGGCGGCGCGCGCATCGCTCGGGGTGTCGGCGTTGGCCCGCACTTTGAGCCGGCGCACCTTGTCCGCCCAACCCATCAGGATGGCGAACTCCCCGGACAGCTCGGGCTCCTGCATCGGGACCTTCCCGGCGAGCACCTGCCCGGTTGAACCGTCGATGGTGAGCGTGTCGCCCTTCTTGAGCGTCTCGCCTGACGCCGTCATCGTCTGCTTAGCGTAGTCGACGCGGATGGCGCCGGCGCCCGACACGCACGGCTTACCCATGCCGCGCGCCACGACAGCCGCATGGGAGGTCATGCCGCCGCGCGTCGTGAGAATGCCCTCGGCCGCGTGCATGCCGTGGATGTCCTCGGGCGACGTCTCGACCCGCACCAGGATCACCTTGCGGTTCTGGCTCTTGAGCAGCTCGGCTTCATCGGCCGAGAACACGATCTCGCCGGCAGCAGCCCCCGGCGATGCCGGCAGGCCGGTCGCGATCACCTTGCGTTCCGCATTCGAGTCGATGGTGGGATGCAGCAGTTGATCGAGCGCGGCGGGATCGACCCGGATCACCGCCTCCTCGCGCGAGATGAGGCCCTCGTTGGCGAGTTCAACCGCGATCTTGATCGCGGCGCGCGCCGTGCGCTTGCCGGCGCGCGTCTGCAGCATCCACAGCTTGCCGTTCTCGACCGTGAACTCGAGGTCCTGCATGTCGCGGTAGTGGCCTTCGAGCGTTTCCTGGATGCGCTTGAGCTCGCCGAAGGCTTCCGGCATCGCCCGCTCCATGGACGGCTTGTTGGAGGACGCCGCCTCGCGCGCGGCCTCGGTGATCTCCTGCGGCGTGCGAATGCCGGCGACCACGTCCTCGCCCTGCGCGTTGATGAGAAACTCGCCGTAGAGCTGCTTGTCGCCGGTCGACGGATTGCGGGTGAAGGCAACGCCGGTCGCCGAGCTTTCGCCCAGGTTGCCGAACACCATGGCCTGGACGTTGACCGCGGTGCCCCAGCTCTCCGGGATGCGGTGCAGGCGGCGATAGGTGATGGCGCGCGCGTTCATCCACGAGCCGAACACGGCGTCGATCGCCCCCCACAACTGCTTGCGCGGATCCTGCGGAAACGGTTCGCCCCGCTCGTCTTCCACGCGCTGTTTGTAGCGCTTGACGAGTGCGATCCAGTCCTCGGCGGTCAGGTCGGTATCGAAGTTGTGGCCCTCCCGCTCCTTATATTCTTCGAGAATTTCCTCGAAGTGATGGTGCTCGATGCCCAGCACCACGTTGGAGTACATGGTGATGAAACGGCGATAGCTGTCGTAGGCGAAACGGCGATCGCCCGCTTGCTGCGCCACGGCTTCGACCGTCGCGTCGTTAAGACCGAGGTTGAGCACCGTGTCCATCATGCCCGGCATCGAGGCGCGCGCACCGGACCGTACCGACACCAGCAGCGGATCTTCCGCGTCTCCGAAGCGCTTGCCGACGATCTTGCCGAGCCGCTCGAGCGCGGCGTTTACCTGCGTCTCGAGATCGGACGGATAACTTTTGCGGTTGGCGTAGAAATACGTGCACACCTCGGCGGTGATGGTGAAGCCGGGCGGCACGGGCAGGCCGAGGTTCGCCATCTCGGCAAGGCCGGCGCCCTTGCCGCCGAGCAGATTCTTCATGTCGGCGCGGCCTTCCGCCTTGCCACCGCCGAATGCGTAGACCCATTTTCCTTTGGGCGCGGGCGCGCGCGAGGGGCCGCGCGATGAAGCCTTGCGCACCGACGATTTCTGCGCCGACGCCTTGCGCGCGGGCGGCTTGCGGCGCGGCTTGGCGGCCGGCTTGGATCGGGATTTCGCGGGCATTTGAAGCTCAACCTGGCTCATGAAAAGCGCCCCTATTTGCCAAATCGATGTTGCGCGCGCAACCGAGGCAGCGCGCGTGCTACGCTTCAATAACTCCCGGCATGAAGGCGTGGTTCCGGACATTCGAGAGCCGGTGGTAACGCGCCGTGATATGAAACCGCGATGGACTTCGATCCGCACGCCGTCCGCGCTTTCGAGCATGCGAGCTGGCAGCGTGTCGCCGTGGACTACGGCGACACGTTCGCGGCCGCGACCCGCCTCTTTATCGACCCGCTGCTCGATGCCGCGCGCGTCGGCGCGCAGACGCGCGTTCTCGACGTCTGCTGCGGGCCCGGACTCGTAGCCGGTGCGGCTGCGGCTCGCGGCGCTGCCGCGGCCGGCGTCGATTTCTCCCCGGCCATGCTCGAGCTTGCCCGCGCCCGGCACCCGTGCCTCGGGTTTTCCCAGGGCGACGCGGAAGCGCTGCCCTACGCGGCCGGATCGTTCGATGCCGTCGTTGCGAATTTCGGCGTTCATCACGTGCCGCATCCCACCGCGGCGCTCGCCGAAATGCACCGCCTGCTCGCACCGCGCGGTCGCGCGGCCTTCACGGTGTGGCCGCGGCCGGATCGCAACGCGCCGTGGCGGCTTCTGTTTGATGCGATCCGGACGCACGGTGCGCTTGATGCGGCGAAGACCCCGCCGCCGAGCGGAAGCATCAACAGCGAGGAGACCTGCCGCGCGGCGCTGACGCAGGCTGGCTTCGATAACGCGGGTGCTGAGCTGGTGGAACGTGAGTGGGCGGTAAAAAGCGTGCACGAGGTGATTGCGGCATTCCGCAACGGCACGGCGCGCACCGCTGCGCTGATCGATGCGCAGGATGCGGCGGCGCTGCCGGCGATCCTTGCGCACATGGCCGAAGGTGCGGAGCGCTACCGCCGCGGCGACGGCTTGCACATCCCGATCGCAGCGATCGTGGCGTGGGGTGTGAAGCCGTAGCCCGCATGAAGCGAAGCGAAATGCGGGGAGGCCATTCCCGGATTTCGCCCGCTGCGCGGGCTCATCCGGGCTACTGGGTCACTGGTTTGCGCACAGCGGCGATGCTGTCCTTGAGCACCCGCTCGCCCAGCGCGCCGACGATCACGCGCTCGCCGACCACGTAGCCGGGCGTGCCATTGATGGCGAGCGCCTTGCCGAGGCGCATCGATTCGTCGAGCGATTTGGTGACCTCCTCGCTCGCCACGTCGCGCTCGAGCCGCGCCATGTCGAGGCCGGCCTCTTCGGCCGCGGCGAGCGCGCGCGCCTTGTCGTTATGGCCGCGGTTCTCGAGCAGCTTGCGGTGGAACGCGAGGTAGCGACCGCCGCCGGCGTCCTGCATCCGCACCGCGACGGCGACCCGCGCCGCCTCGACCGAGTCCGGGCCGAGGATGGGATATTCCTTGAGCACGACCTTGAGCTTGGGGTCGTTGTTCATCAGCTCGAGGAGGTCGGCGAGCGCACGCTTGCAGAAGCCGCAGTTGTAATCGAAGAACTCGACCAGGGTGACGTCGCCGGCGCGGTTGCCGAGCGTAACCTGACGCGGGGATGAGAACAGCTCGCGGCTGCTCGCCTTGATGGTGGATTTCTGCTGCTCCGCCTTGGCGGCCGCCTTGCGGCTCGCCAGCAGGTCGAGCGCGTCCTGGATCGCCTCCGGGTGCTCGGTGAGATACTCCTTGAGCATGCGGTCGAACTCGCTGCGCTTGCCGTCGGCGACAGGTTCCGCGGCGCGCGCCGGACCGGCCGTGGCCAGCATCAGGGCGGCGCAAGCTGCAGCAATTATGCGGGCAAACGAAATCATGCGATTCGTCCTTGAACCTATATGGCACCGGCGGCTCGCGCGCGCCAATGGCATGCGCCGCCCCTCGTTTGGTCGCGGGAACGCAGGCGGAGGTTCAAGGCACTTCACCCTTCGATCCGGGAGAAATCCGCAACCGCCAGCGTCGCTTCGCGAATTTGGTTGAGGAGCTTAAGCCGGTTGGCGCGTAGCGCGGGATCGTCGACGTTGACCGTAACCTTGTCGAAGAACGCATCGACCGCCGGGCGCGATTTCGCGATCGCCGCCATGGCGCCGGCGAAGTCCTCGCGCGCGACGGCGGCGCTCGCCTCTTGCCGGGCGGCGCCGATGCCTGCCGCGAGCGCCTGCTCTTCCGCCTGGCGGTAGAGCTGTGGATCGGGCGCGCCGGTGTAGCTCGCGTTGTCCTTCTTCTCCTCGATGCGGATGATGTTGACCGCGCGCTTGTACCCGGCGAGCAAATTCTTGCCGTCGTCGGTATCGAGGAATTTGGCCAACGCGTCGACCCGGCGCAGGATCAGGAGCAGATCGTCTTGGCCTTGCAGCGCAAACACGCCGTCAACGAGGTCATGTCGGGCGCCCTGTTCGCGCAACTGGACCTTCAGGCGGTCGGCAAAAAACCCAAGCAAATCAGTGATAAAATTGTTCGGCTGGGTTGTAGTGCCTCCCCCGCGGAAAGCATCCTCTCTCCACGCTTCGCGAAGGTAGTGTTTGAGCGGAATCCGCAATTGATTGGATATGATCAACCGAATAATTCCCAGCCCAGCACGTCTGAGCGCATAGGGATCCTTCGATCCTGTCGGCTTTTCGTCGATAACCCAGAACCCGACGAGCGTGTCGAGCTTGTCAGCCAATGCGACTGCGACCGACACCGGATCCGCCGGCACCAGGTCGTTCGGACCCTGCGGCTTGTAATGATCCTCGATGGCGTGAGCGACTGCTTCGTCCTCGCCCTGCTCTTCGGCGTAGTAGCGCCCCATCAGGCCCTGCAGCTCGGGGAACTCGCCCACCATCTCGGTGACGAGATCGGTCTTGGCGAGCCACGCGGCACGCTCGGCCTTGGCGGGATCGGCGTTCACGTGGGGCGCGAGCTCGCGCGCGAGCCGCGCGATGCGTTCGACCCGTTCATATTGTGTGCCAAGCTTTTCGTGGAACACGATCTCCTTGAGCTTCGGCAGCCGCTCTTCGAGCTTCACTTTAAGATCGCTGTCCCAGAAGAATTTGGCGTCGGCGAGCCGCGCGCGGATCACGCGCTCGTTGCCGGCAACGATCGCCTTGCCGCCATCGGCGGCTTGCGTGTTGGCGACCAGGATGAACTTGTTGGCGAGCCGTGCGGTCGAAGCGTCGCGCAGCACGAAGCATTTTTGATTATTGCGGATGGTGGCGCGGGCGACCTCGGGCGGAAGCGCGAGGAACGCCGGCTCGAACTCGCCCATGAGAACGACCGGCCATTCGACGAGGCCGGTGACCTCGGCGAGCAGCCCGGCGTCCTCGACCAGTTCGTAACCTTGCGCGAACGCCAGATTGCGTGCGTCGGCGAGGATGATTTCGGCGCGCCGTGCGGCATCCAGCACGACCTTCGCCTTCTCGAGCTTGTCGCGATAGTCCTCGAAGCGCCGCACGGGAAACGGCGCGGGCGCCATGAACCGGTGCCCGCGTGTGACGTTGCCGGCCGCGATGCCGTCGACGTTGAACGGGACGATGTCGGGATCTTCGGTCTGCGGCCCGAAGGTCGCAACGATCGAATGAAGCGGCCGCACCCAGGAGAGCGAGCCCGACCCCCAGCGCATCGACTTGGGCCAGGGGAACGCGCGCACCACGCCGGGCAGGATTTCCGCGATCACCTCGATGGCGGCGCGGCCGGGCCGATCGATCAGCGCAACGTAGAAATCGCCGCGCTTGGGGTCCTTCTGGACTTTCGCCTCGTCGATCGAGGAAAGGCCGGCGCTTTTGAGAAAGCCCTGGATGGCAGGCGCGGGTGCGCCAACGCGCGGGCCCTTCTTCTCCTCTTTGAGGTCGGGCTGGCGCACCGGCACGCCCTCGACTGCCAGCGCGAGCCGCCGCGGCGTGACGAACACGCGCGCGGCTTCATACACCAGCCCGGCGTCGACCAGGCGCTCGGTGACGAGCTTCTTCAAGTCCTCCGCCGCCTTCGCCTGCATGCGGGCGGGGATTTCTTCGGAGAAGAGTTCGAACAGGAGGTCGGGCATCGGCGGTGCAGCACGCGCTACTCCCCTCCCCCTTGTGGGGAGGGGTCGGGGGTGGGGGTCGTTGCGATTGCGTCGTGAATCGATTCAAGGACGCCATCGATGTTTCCGAGCACTTCGTTATTCCAGAAGCGAAGCACGCGATAGCCCTGCGACTCGAGAAATTGCGTCCGCTCTGCGTCGCGAGCGGACTTGCCATCGTGTTGTCCGCCATCCACGCGGCACGCACATCGCGCCACTCACGCGCTCGTGCCGCCGCCTTCGGTGGCGAGCCAGGCAGCACCGCAGGCCTTGGCAAGTTCGCGCACGCGCAGAATGTAGCTCTGCCGCTCGGTCACCGAGATCACGCCGCGCGCGTCGAGCAGATTGAAGACGTGGCTCGCCTTGATGCACTGATCGTAGGCCGGCAGCGCCATGAGATGCCGGCGCTTGTTGCCGTTCGCCCAACCGGCCTCGAGATAGCGCTGGCATGCCCGCTCCGCCATGCGGAACTGCTCGAACAGCATGTCGGTGTCGGCAAATTCGAAGTTGTGCCGGGAATATTCCTGCTCCGCCTGCAGGAACACCTCGCTATAGGCGACTTTTTCCGCACCCTCGCGGCCGTTGAAGTTGAGGTCCATGATGCGGTCGACGCCCTGCAGATAACAGGCAAGCCGCTCGAGGCCGTAGGTCAATTCGCCCGAGACCGGCGTGCATTCGAAGCCCGCGACCTGCTGAAAATAGGTGAACTGCGAAACTTCCATGCCGTCGCACCAGCACTCCCAGCCGAGGCCCCAGGCGCCGAGCGTCGGGCTCTCCCAATCGTCCTCGACGAAACGGATGTCGTGGACCGCGGGATCGATGCCGATCGCGACAAGCGACTTGAGGTAAAGGTCCTGGATGTCGGGCGGCGACGGCTTGAGGATCACCTGGAACTGATAATAGTGCTGCAGCCGGTTCGGGTTCTCGCCGTAGCGCCCGTCCTTGGGCCGGCGCGAGGGCTGAACGTAGGCCGCGTTCCAGGACTTCGGCCCGAGCGCCCGCAGCGTGGTGGCCGGATGAAACGTCCCGGCACCGACCTCCATGTCGTAGGGCTGCAGGATGACGCAGCCCCACTCGGCCCAGTAGCGCTGCAGCGCGAGGATCAGCCCCTGGAACGACCGCGCGGGGGCGAGCGAATTGTCGACCATGAGGCGGGCGGTCACTTGGGCCGATAGACGCCGGTCTTCGGGTCGCGTTCGAGCCTCACCGCCTCGGCCTCGCGCGGCGCGGGCGCCTGCGGATGAAGCTGGGCACCGATCCGGCGCGCCTGCTTTGCGATGAGCCGCGCGAGCGTGACCGCGCCGATCGCGCCCAGCACCCAGACGATCAGCGGCGGCATTGGCGCTTCCCCTCGTACCCAAATGTGCACGTCGCGGACGGCGCGCCTCGACGCACGCGAATGTCAGAGCCCGTAGCGCGCCCACAGCGCCCGCGCCTCGAGCGCGGAGACGATCTCCTCGGCAAAGCCCACGCCGCTCCAGCCTGAGGCGAACGCGCCCGCGTCGACGCCCGGCACGCGTCGGCCGAACAGGCCGCGCTCGGCGGAAATCAGCGGTGTCGTGACCTTGTCGCCGTAGCGCTCGCGCAGCGTGGCGCGCATGTCGCCGATGCGGTCGACGAGGCCAAATTCCTGCGCCTTGCGGCCGGTCCAATATTCGCCCGTGAACAAGGCGGATTCGGGCCCTGCGAGCGCGGCCCCGCGCCGGCTTTTGACCAGCGCGATGAAGCCCTCGTGGATGTCCTGCTGGATCGCCTTGAGGTGCTCCACGTCTTCCGGCTTCTCCGGCTGGAACGGGTCGAGCATCACCTTGCGCTCGCCCGCGGTATAAACGCGCCGCTCGATCCCGAGCCGCTCGATAAGACGGTTGAACCCGAAGGTGCCCCCGACGACGCCAATCGACCCGACGATCGACGAGGAATCGCACACGATCTCGTCGGCCGCGCAGGCGATCATGTAGCCGCCCGAGGCTGCGACGTCCTCGACGAACGCAATCACCGGGCGCTCGTGCTCCTCGGCAAGCTGGCGGATGCGCTGATAGATGAGATGCGACTGCACCGCCGAGCCGCCGGGCGAGTTGATCGCCAGCGCCACGGCGGAGGCGCTGCGCACCGCAAACGCGCGTTCGAGCGAGCGGGCAACGGACGAGAGGGTCAGCCCCGGCCGCAGCGGCGTGGAAAAGCCGATCACGCCGGACATCCGCACCACCGGCACCACGACGGCCCCGCCGCGCAAGCGGGCCGGCAGCAGCGGCCGAACGCGTTCCGAGAGCCTTCGCAGGGTTTCACGCATGGCAGGGACATAGGCCCCATTTGCGCCGGGCTCAAGCGGTGCCGGACGACCGAGGACAGACGACGGAGGACGGAAGAAGGAGAGGGCCGCGGCTATCTGTCGTCTGTCGTCCGTCCTCTGTCATCCGGCTTACGAACTCGTTACTTTCCAGTGATCAAACGATTTATCATATGCTGGATGCGATCAGGAGGACTTCGCCATGGGTTCAAGGCTCCTGCGTGCGGTCGCCGCCTTTGCCTTCATCGCCGCCGCCTCGGCCGCCGTCGCCCAGGGCGCTCCGGGCGAAGCCGGCCGCAAGATTGCGATCTTTGCCGGCGGCTGTTTCTGGTGCATGGAACACCCCTTCGATGAGATCGACGGCGTGATTTCGGTCACCTCCGGCTATACCGGCGGCACCAAATCCAACCCGACCTACGAAGAGGTATCATCCGGCAGCACCGGCCACGCCGAATCCGTGCAGGTCGTCTACGACCCCGCCAAGGTGAACTATCAAAAACTCGTCGACGTGTTCTGGCACAACATCGATCCGCTCACCGCGAACGCCCAATTCTGCGACCACGGAACGCAATACCGTTCGGCGATCTTCTACACCGACGACGAGCAGAAGCGCATCGCCGAGGCTTCCAAGGATGCGCTGGTGAAATCAGGCCGCTTCGACAGGCCGATCGTCACCCAGATCGTCGCCGCCACGACCTTCTGGCCGGCGGAGGGTTACCACCAGCATTACTACAAGACTCACGCGGTCCAATATAAGTTCTACCGCTACAATTGCGGGCGCGATCAGCGACTCGAGCAGTTGTGGGGTAAGCCGAACTCGTAAAACGGAGGCCCACATGACCCGACGCGATGTTCTGCTGGGCGGCGCCGGCGTGATCGCCGCGGTGGCCCTGCCGGCGCTGCTGCGCTCAAGCCGCGCGGGCGCAGAGACCTTTGAGATCACCCATAGCGACGACGAATGGAAGCATCTGCTCACCCCCGCACAGTATCAGGTGATGCGCAAGCACGGCACCGAGCGCCCGTTCACCAGCCCGCTCAACGACGAGCATCGCGCCGGCGTGTTCAACTGCGCCGCCTGCGACCTGCCGCTCTACCGCTCCGAAACCAAGTTCGACAGCGGCACCGGGTGGCCGAGCTTCTACGCGCCGATCGAGGATGCGGTGCACACGTCGAGCGACTACACCATGATCATCCCGCGAACCGAAGTACATTGCCGCCGCTGCGGCGGGCATCTCGGCCACGTGTTCGACGACGGCCCGCGGCCAACCGGCAAGCGTTATTGCATGAACGGAGTTGCGCTCAAGTTCGCGCCGACGGCGAGCGGGCCGGCGTAATCCGCATCAAGTTGCGGCCGCCTGCACAACGGGCTCGCGCCCGAACAGCTTCAACAGCCCGAAGGTGACGGCCAGCGTCGCGAGGTAGGCCAAAAGCTGCAGCGCGGTCGGCTGGTCGCTGTAGCCGACGAGGGTGTGGAGCGCGCGGCCGAGCATCGAGCGATCGGAGAGCAGCCACGAGCTGTCCCACAGGATCGCGCCCAACGCCGTGAGCGCATTCGCCGCTTCCAGGAATGCGACCGCCTGCGCCGCCATGCCGGCGGCCAGGAAGGCGAGCATGACGGTGGTCACCTGGAACAGATAGCGGCTCGGGATGGTGAGCAGGCCGAGATAGGTGAGCACGCAGGTCAAGATGCCGAGTATCAGGCCGGCGACGCCGCCGGCGAAAATCGCGAGACCGGAGCCGGGATCCGACGCGGCGACGACTCCGTAGAGAAACAGGACCACCTCGAAACCCTCGCGCAGAACGGCGATCGCGACCACGATGGCGAGGCCCGCGAGCGACTTCGCGCCCGCCTTCACCGCCTGGCCGGCGGCGCGCATCTCGGCCGCAAGCTCGCGCCCGTGCCGCGCCATCCAGACGTTGTGCCACGTGAGCATCGCGACAGCGACCAGCAGGATCGCGGCGTTGAACAGCTCCTGTCCGAAGCCTTCGAACGCGGCCGAGAGCGAAGCGGCGAACAGGGCGACGATGCACGCACCGATCACCCCGGCGGCGGCACCGCCGCCGATCCACCAGCCGCGACGAGCAATGCCGGCGGTGACCGCAAGCATGATGCCGACGATGATCCCCGCCTCCAGCACTTCGCGGAAAACGATGATCAGCGCTGCCAGCATGGAGCCCCTACCATCCCCAGAACAGGAGCACCCAGCCGGAAAGGCTGACGCCGGTCGCGAGCGCCAGGCAGGCGGTGGCAAGCCCGCGCGCCGGCCCGCGCGTCGATAGACCAGCGACGCGCCACGCGAGCCAGATCGACCATAGCGCGGCGCCGGCGAGGAGGATCGCGCGGGCGGCACCGACCCAAGGCAGTGCCATGCCTTCCGCCCGGAGCAGCGTGACGCTGAGCGCCGAAAGTCCGAGGAACACGCCGCAGCCCGCGAGCGGCACCAAGGCTTGGGCGAGGTGATGGAAGCGCCGCCATGACCACGCGCCCGACGCGCGCGTCGCGCCGGCAAGGAGCGCGGTGACCGCGCCGCCGACGACGAGCGCGGTTATTCCGATGTAACCGATCAGCACCGCACCATCGAGCAACGTCATCACGTCGTTCTGCGCCGGGTAGTTGGTCAGGATCCACCAGGGCGCCGTCGTTTCCAGCGGCCACGTCACGCCGTGGTCGATCAGCCATTCGGCGAGAGCCTGCTTCGCCTCGATGAACCATGGACTAGCGGACCAGTGGAAGGCGCCAAGCCCGATGCCCATGAGGCCGAACACGATGAGGATGGTCTCCCAGGGGTTGGTACGCCGGCCCGCCACGTTGACGATTTCCTCGTTGGGAGCGCGGGTTGAGAGTGCCACCGCGCCGCGAAATCCGCTGCAACGGCCGCACATGTGGCAGTCGCCGGCGCCGCGCATGGTGCGGATCGGGACGAGGGGCGCGCAATTGACGCGGGCCAGATGCTTGCGCCGCCGCTGCGAGGCGTGCCAAGCCTCCGGATCGACGCGGAAATGCAGCGGCGAAAGCTTGGCAAGCAAGGCGAAGACGCCGTTGACCGGGCAAAGATAGCGGCACCAGACGCGCTTATTGCGGCCGTAGCGCAGGCCGACGAGGATCGCCGCGCACGTCGATCCGCCCAGCACCACGAGAACCGGTTTGGGATACTGATAGACGCTGACCATCTGCCCGTAGATCGTGGTGCACGCGAAGGCGACGAACGGCCAGCCGCCCCAGGTGAGCCAGCGCGGCAGCGCCCGCGCCTGGCCGTAGCGGCTGGCAAACTCGGTCAAAGTCCCTTCGGGACAGATCAGCCCGCACCACGATCGCCCGACCAGCACCATGCTCAGCAGGACGAATGGCCACCAAATGCCCCAGAACACGAATTGGGCGAACAGCGTAAGGTTGCTCCACATATGGGCCGTGCGGTCCGGCAAAGGCAGGAAGGCCGGCACGGCAACGAGCACGAGATAGGCGCCGACGACCCCCCATTGCACGCCGCGCACCTTGCCCTGGTGGCGCGCGAGCCAGTCGCCGGCACGCCGGGCCAGCCCGTCCCCGCGCCAAGTTATTTCCGCGACGGTCATGGCGCTTCCCGCGGGTTCACTTCGCCACCAGAACCGCCTGCGGCGCGTCGGGATGGAAGTCGTCGAAGAATTTGTATTCTCCCGGATCGAGGGTGCGGAACACGACGAACGAGGTGCTCTGCGCGGCAAGCACCTTTTCGCGATGAAGCTCGATGCTCTCGAACTCCGCGGGCGTGTTGCCGGTGTTGTGCAGCTCGATCTTGAAGGCACGACCGGCCGGCACCTCGAGGCGCAGCGGCGTGATCACTCCATCCTTGAACTCGATACTGAACACCGGCATTTCCTCCGCGTGACCTTTCGTCGCGGAGAGCGCGACTGCCGCAGCGGCGACCAGCACGAAAGCGCGGAACAGGGCGAGGCGCGGTTCGCGCGCGCGGCCGCGCCGATCGAGCGGGCGCGTGTTCAATACGCGCCTTTCTTGCCGGTTCCGGCAAACACGAACTCGTATTCGGCGGAGAAGGTTTTGAACCACGGTCCGACGCCCGTTTCCTTGTCGACGTGGCGGCCGAACGCGGCGTGCGCGTTTTCGCTCGGCGGGGACACGGTCAAGGTCAGCTTGTATTTGCCCGGTCCCATGAGCTTGACGTTGTCGCCGTAGTGCGGCCCGTCGTTGGCGACCATGGGCATCAGCTCGCCCTTGATGACCTGCCCGCCGTCCACTTTGCTCAATTCATAGTGAACGACGAGATAGGGCACCCAGTCCCCTTCGGGAAATCCGTTGGCGTTGCCCTTGGTGGCCTTGATGTCCGCCTCGAGGTGGACGTCGGAGTCGGCCGCGACCCGCATCATCCCCGGCGGATCCATTTCGATCGGCTGCAGGTAGACTGCGGAAATTTCCATGCCGTTCGCCGTCTTCGGCTTACCGATCGGATATTCCTTGCCGCCGGCGCTCCCGTTAAGCGCCAGAACGGCGGCAGCGATCACAACGCCGCTTAGTCGACACATTCGCATCGGGATCTCCCGGCGACATAGATAAGGATAATTGTTAGTCAGGGCACCGGGTTGTCAACGAAGACGTTCTCATTAGAGCGATTCAAATGAGCACCGCTTGGAACCGTTCTAAATTGTGGTGAAATTGGCACAGAACCGATTACATCCATTCCAATCTTTCCCGCCATTCATTGACTTCGCAAGCCCGCACTCGCCTATATCCCCAGGCACCGCGGACGGGGCGGTAGAGCATCGAATGGGGGCCTGCATGTCGATCAACAACAGACTGCGCACGGCGGTCAGTCCGTTGGCTATTTGTTTTGCCGCGGCACTGCTCACGGTGAGCACCGGCGCGCTCGCGCTCGACGATGCGGCATCAAAACCCGCCGCGCCGTCCTCCAACGAGGAATTGCTCAAGAAGCTCGACCAGATGGAGAAGCGGATTCAGACGCTCGAAGCGCAACTCAAGCGGAAGGAAGCCTCCGGATCCGCGTCCGCACCGCCCGCATCCGGCTCGCCGCCGGCCGCTGCGCCGGCATCCGCCGATGCCGCCCCCGGCGCAGCCGCGCCGGCTGGAACCGAGAAGCCGGCCGGGACCAAAGGGTCCACGGCGAAAACGATCGCGGTCAAGGCGCCGCCGGGCGCCGCCGCGGCAACGACGCCGGAGGTTTCGACGAGCAAACCGATTCTCGGGATTTTGGATTCACCCGTCGCCGGCCTGAGCATCGGTGCCTATGGCGAAATCCAATTCGGGTTCATGCAGAATCCGGCCGCGGGCGGACAATGGCAGCTCGGCGAAGATGCCGCCCGCCGCTTCGTGCTGCTGCCGACCTACGCGATCACCGACAACATCATCTTCAACGCCGAGATCGAGTTCGAGCATGCCGGCTCGGGATTCGACAATGACGACAAGCTCCACGGCACCGCCGAAATCGAGCAGCTTTGGCTCGATTTCAAGATCGTCGATCAGTTCAATTGGCGTGCCCCCGGGGTCGATCTCGTGCCGATCGGCTGGATCAACCAGCATCATGAGCCGACCGAGTTCTACAGCGTTCTGCGGCCGGAGCTGTACAACGGCCTCATCCCATCAACCTGGAAAGTGCCCGGGACCAGCGTCTACGGCACGATCGCCGACGGCGTGCGATATCAGGTGATGCTCAGCGCCGCCCAGGAGGATTTCGGCGATTCGTTCGACTGTCGCACCGCCGCCAACACCGTGCCGAGGGGAGCCGGCACGCTGCCCTGCATTCAGGGCGGACCTTGGTATTTCCCCGGCTTCGACGGCCTCAACGCGCTCACGTTCTCCAATCCGCCGCTCGGCAGCTTTGCTCAGCTGTCCAATTCGCTAGCCATCTCGGGCAGACTCGATTTCACGGAGCCGGCATCGCTTCCCGGACTGGCATGGAGCGTGAGCGCCTACTACACGCCCAACACCACGCCGCGCGGCGCGCATGACGACATGGGCAATCCCCTCGGGCAGTCTAGTCTCGCGATGTTCGATGCCGAGTTCCGTTATCGCGTGCCGAACACCGGATGGGAACTCCGCGGCGAGGGCGTCTACGTCACCTTCGGCAATCCGTCGAACCTGCGCGCCAACAATGACAGCGATCCGACCGACAATGTCGGCAAGTCGATGTACGGCTATTCCGGCGAGGTTGCGTACCACTTCCCGATGGGCACGATCCTGAACAGCGAGTGGGAGGCAGTCCCGTTCTATCGCTACACCTACCAGAACCTGCAAACGGCCGGGTTTGCCGGGACCGACCCGAACATGCCGACCGGGGCCGGGCAGCAGCAGTACCACAACGTAGGCATAGCGGTGTTTCCGTCGCCCAAGCTCGTGCTCAAGGCGACCTATCAGAAAGTCATCAACAACGATCCCGCCGGAGCCAATTCGGATTCGTTTCTCGGCGCTGTCGGATTCTTCTTCTGATGGCGAGCGGGAGCCTGGTGCGTCCCGGCGCGGCGGCTGACAGCGACTGGAGCAAGTGAACCCAATGACCCAATGGATGCGTTGGACCGCGCCGCCCGCCGTCATGTTGACGATCGCAGCGCCCGCGTACGCGGTCCAATACCTCAGCGTGGCGCAGGCGCAAAAGGCCGCTTTTCCCTCGGCTACGCATTTCGCCGAAGCCGAGGGCGGACGCGCCTGGCGGGCGGAGGCCGGCGGCAAGCTGCTCGGTCTCGTGGTCGTCGACCACGTCATCGGCAAACATCTCTACATCGACTACGCGGTCTCGCTCGCGCCGGGCGGCCGGGTGCATCGTGTCGACATCCTGGCGTACCGGGAATCCTACGGCGGCGAAATCAGGAGCCCGAGCTGGCTTGCACAATTCGTCGGCAAGACCAGCGGCAGCGCGCTCAAGGTGGGCAGCGACATCCGCAATATTTCCGGCGCGACCCTCTCGTGCGCGCACGTGACCGAAGGCGTGAAAAGGATCGTTGCCGCCTATGGATCCCGCGTCCGTTAGCATTCGCCGCGCCCGGCCGCTGCTCGGCACCTTCGTCGAGATCGGCGTTGCCGAGGCGCCCGGCGCCGAGGCGGCCGTGGCAGCGGCCTTTGCCGCCGTCGCCAAGGTCCACAGGCTGATGAGCTTTCATGAGCAAGCGAGCGATGTCTCGCGGCTCAACCGTGAGGCTTGCAAGCGCGCGGTGACCGTCGACCCTTGGACCTTCGCGGTGCTGGAGACCGCGCTCGACCTCAAACGCCGCTCCGCCGGCGCCTTCGATATCACCGTGGCCCCGGTGCTGGAACGGCTGGGGCTGCTACCGCAGGCGGGACGAGCCTCGCGGCCGTCGCGCGCGTCAGGCGGCGAGCCTATCGAATTGTTGGCGGGTCGGCGCATTCGCTTTCGCGACCCCGGCGTGCGGATCGACCTCGGCGGCATTGCCAAGGGCTTCGCGGTCGACCGCGCGGTTGACGTGCTGCGCGCGGACGGGGTGCGTTGCGGCTTGGTGAATGCGGGCGGCGATCTTGCGGCCTTTGGCCCCGAGTCCGAGACGGTCCACATCCGCGATCCGCGCGATCCGCGACGCCTGATACTTGCGCTCACCGTGCGCGAAGAGGCGCTGGCCACGAGCGGCGTCCGCTTCGATCCCTTTCGATCCGGAGCGACTGCCGGCGTGGCGATCATCGATCCGGCCACGGGCGCGGCCGCCACCGCGGTGTGCGGGGCAACGGTGCGGGCGGCAAACTGCATGCTCGCCGATGCGCTGACCAAGGCGGTGATGGTCGCGCCGGCGAGCGCGCCCCCCCTGCTCTCTTCCTTGCGCGCCAGCGCGCTGATCGTTCAGGAGAACGGCGACCTTTGCGTCACCGATGGCTGGGATGCGGTTCGTCTTGCGGCTTGACGCCTGGTTCCGTTTCGCCCTCTACGGCGCTTTCGCGCTGCTGGTCGTGACCGGCGCGGTCTGGCTCGTGGCCGATCAGCTCAAGGATTCGCCTGAAGGCGAGCTGTGGCAGCGCATCTCGGCGAGCATGCTCATGATTCACGGCGGCGTCGCCATGCTCACGCTGCTGATGCTCGGGGCGTTGTTCCCGCTGCATATCCGGCTCGGCTGGCGCAGCCGACGCAACCGCATCACGGGCCCGGCGATGATCGCGTTCAACGCCGTGCTCATCGTGACCGCCTTCGGCCTCTATTATTCCGGTTCGGATACGGTGCGTCCGTGGGCAAGCGACGTGCACATCGGTCTCGGCTTCGCGCTGCCGGCCCTGTTCGTCGTTCACATTCTGCTCGGCCGGCGCAGTCGCCCCGACAAGAACGGCGCGGAGGGCCGGCTCATCTCATAGCGCGGCAAGCGGCAACGCCGCGCCATGGCGCAGCACGGCCTCCGCTTCGTCGGTGGGCCGGCCGTCGGCGTCGGCGAGCAGCAGCCCCGGCAGCAGCGCGAGCGGCGCCCGGCTCCCCTTTGTCGCGCGCACCAGCACGCGGATCGCCGCCTCGCCGGGACGCGGATGCACCGGCTGCACCGTCACCGCCCCGAAGCCGCGCGCGAGCGCGGCAAGCAGGTCGGCCAAGCCGTCGGCCCGCCAGATCAGCGTGAGCGTTCCGCGCGCGCGCAGCAGCCGCCCGGCGCTGCGCAGCCATGGCCCGATGCCGGCCGCGGACAGGTGCGCGAGCCGCCGGGCTGCATCGGGCGAGGCATTGCTCGTCGCTGGATCGTTGAACGGCGGGTTCATCAGCACGCGATCGGCCGCGCCAGGCAGCCCTGCGGCCGCTAAGGCGCGCGTTGAGGCCATGACATCATCCGCGAGCGCATGCACACGGTCAGCAAAACCGTTCCGGCGGACGTTCTCCTCGGCGAGCGCGGCCAACGCCGGGTCGATCTCGACGAGCGTGACGGCGAGCCCGGGCACCCGCGCTGCCAGCGCCAGGCCGGCGGCACCCACGCCGGACCCTATGTCGATCGCGTGTTCGCCTGCCTTGGCGGGTGTCGCCGCGGCGAGCAGGATCGCGTCATGGCCGACGCGATGGCCGCGGCGCGGCTGGCGCAGCACCAGGCGGCCGCCGAGAACAGGATCCTCGGTGGTTTCCAGCCTGAGGGGCTCACGCCTCATCGGGACGCAGTTCGTGGGCAAGCCCCGCATCGACCAGCAGCTGGCGCGCCGCCCGCGCGTTTTGCTCGGCGACCAGAATGCGGCGCGGCAGGATGCCGAGCGAGCCTTCGAGCACGCTCATGTTCTGGTCGAGCACGAAATGCGCAATGCCGGCGCTGTCGAGCAGCGCGCCCACCGCCGAGACCAGCACCGCGTCGTTGGTGCGAACGAGTTCGCGCATATCAGAGGACAGAAGACGGATGACAGAGGACGGAAGGCGTAAGCATAGGCTCTTTTCCGTCCTCTGTCCTCTGTCGTCCGTTGTCCGGCCCGCCCTTGCCGCTGCCCGGGGGCGTTCCTATGCTCAGGGCGGTAGGGCCGCCGGAGGCCTTTGACAGCGCGCCGGAGCGCGCCGGAGAGACCGCCTTGGCCGTCATCATTCCGTTCGAATCCGTTGCTTCGGCCTCGGTCGACCACCTCGTCGACCTCGTCGCCGCCGATATGGACCGGGTCAACGCCACGATCCTGGCGCGCACCGGCTCGGAGGTGGCGATGATCCCCGAGGTCGCCAACCACCTGATCAATTCCGGCGGCAAGCGGCTGCGCCCGATCCTCACCGTCGCGATGGCGCAGCTTGCCGGCTACCCCGGCGACGGCCACGTGAAGCTCGCCGCCGCCGTCGAGTTCATGCACACGGCGACGCTGTTGCACGACGACGTGGTCGACGAAAGCGAGATGCGGCGCGGCAAGCTCGCCGCGCGCATGCTGTGGGGAAACGAGGCGAGCGTGCTCGTGGGCGATTTCCTGCTCGGCCAGGCGTTCAAGATGATGGTCGAGGTGGGCTCGCTGCGCGCGCTCGGAATCCTCTCCGACGCGGCGGCGGTGATCGCCGAAGGCGAAGTGATGCAGCTTGCCGCCGCCAAGAACACGGCGACGACCGAGGACGAATATCTCGCCGTGATCCGCGCCAAGACCGCCGAGCTGTTCGCGGCTGCCTGCGAGGTCGGGCCGGTGCTCGCTGGGCGCCCGCGGGAGGATGCCGCCGCCTGCCGCTCGTTCGGCATGAACCTCGGCATCGCCTTCCAGCTGGTCGACGATGCGCTCGACTACGGCGGCAAGTCGGCAAAGCTCGGCAAGAACGTCGGCGACGACTTTCGCGAGGGAAAGATCACCCTGCCGGTGGTGCTCTCGTTCCGGCGCGGCTCGGAGGGGGAACGCGCGTTCTGGCGGCGCACGCTCGAGCACGGCGACGCGGCCGAGAAGGACCTCGAGGTGGCGCTCGGCCTCATGGCCAGGCACCGCGCGCTTGAGGACACCATCATGCGCGCGCGCCATTACGGCGCCATCGCCAAGGACGCGCTCGCGCTGTTCCCGGACTCCATCATGAAGGAAGCGCTCGAGGAGACCGTCGAGTTCTGCATCGCGCGGGCACATTAGGGACATGTTGCACCGCATTAAATGGTTTTGTTCTGTAGTAGCACAACCAAAACGAGCCTATTTGCCTCCATTCGTGAAGGATTTGCGTAAGACCCGCAGCGCGCGGTTTCTGCGGCTCATGGCGGACCGCTCGTAACGGTCCAGTCGCACAAGAGAAGGCAGCGCCGCCGCGATGGCGCTGGTCTCGTTGCGCGCGTGGGCGGGAATTTCCGCCGCTGCCAAATCGATCATCGCCACCCGCGCCCTGCGCGCGCGCAATATGTCGACCTCCGCCTCGGCGATCGGCTCAACGAGTGCGCGTATCAAGGCTGAAGCGCCGGGACCCGCGAGGGCGGCGGCGATGCGCGCTGCGGCGACGCTCAAAGCCGGATCGGCATGCAGGCTGGCGATGACGCCGTGGCTTATGGCGTTCTTGGCGACCTGACGTTTGCCGGCGGCTGTACGCGGCCCGGTGCAACGCCGCGCGTTGCGCCGGTTTGCCGCGATGGCTTTTGCCGAGGTCATCGCGCGCGCCCTCACTTTCGCAGCAGCGCTGGAAAGTTCGGAATCCGCGGCACGTCCTGGCTTTCGGCATCGACGACATCCGGGGCGTCGCGCAGGCGCGTGGCAAGCCCGTCGCGGTGATAGTCGATCTCGCGCAGCATCAAGTTGCGGCGCGTCTCCGCCGATTTGATCATCGCGTCGAGCGCAGCGAGCTCGCGCAAACAAGAAACGACTGCTTCGGCGGTGACGACGCCCTCGTCGAGGCCGTGGAGAGCCAATTGGTCGACGATCGCCGCCTTGGCGGCCGGGTCCTTGTAAAAGAATCGCACGGGCTCCGGATCGAGCGCGAGCTTTTCCAGGACCATAACCAGGGCGTTTTTGTGCATGCCGTTGACCACATCCGCCTTGGCGCGGCGCAGGCGGAGGATTTCCCACGCGAGGTCGGCGTAGTCCTTGAGCAGCATCCATTCGAACGCGTCGCGCGGGCGCGCCGCGGCGACGATACGGGAGAGGAGCGCGTCGTAGAGGTTGGCGTCCTCGCCTTTGAGCAGCGCCGGCCTGCCGAACAGGTCGAGCATCGTGGGTTCGGCCAGGGCGGCCGCGCCGGTGTCGCCGATGGAGGCTACGCCGTGTGCGGCAAATTCGGACGTGACCACAGCGGTTTCAGTCATGGAGGTTCTCCTGGGCCGCTGCGCCTGCGGCCGTTGCTAAATGCGATACACGCGCCGCGGCGCGCGCGGCCGCGCCGGCGCATGGGCGGCCGCAGGTGTCCAAGTTAATGAAGCAAATGCGTGTTGTCAATGACTAAAGGTATCTCTCAATATTATTGTGACCGCGACCGAATTCACTTTGATCCAATTCTGTATCCGGATATGATTTCCGGAAATAGGCGAGACTGTCATGGCGAACAAAGCCCGCAAAAACCTATCCGCGTATCGCCGTCGGCAGAAGCGACAGGGGATCGTCAGGGTTGAAATGAGCATGCGACGGGACGACGCTCCCCTCGTCCGCGGCGTTGTCAAAGCGCTTAGCGACCCGGATCAGCGGAGCGAAATGCGACACCTGTTAGGGGAGCGTTTCGGCATCGGCAAATCCAAGGGGTTTAAGGAATTGCTTGCTGCTGCCCCGCTCGAAGGCATAGACCTGAAGCGCGATCCCGACTTTGGGCGGGACATCGAACTTTGAATTATCTGATCGACACGAACGTCATTTCGGAAATCCGCAAACGCGAGCGCTGCGATCCGCTCGTCGCTGCGTGGTACGCATCGCTTGATGATGAATCGGTTTTTCTCAGCGTTCTGGTGCTGGGCGAAATCCGCCGAGGGATCGAGCGCGTCAGGCCAACTGATCCTGCGCAGGCCCGAGCCCTGGAAGGATGGCTTACTCAAGTGACCAACTCGTTCGGGGATCGCATTCTGCCGGTGGACCAGGCTGGCGCCGACACGTGGGGCCGCATGAGCGCCGCGCGCCCGCTCCCGACGATCGATGCGCTGCTCGCCGCAACTGCCATGGCAAACGGGATGACGCTGGTAACGCGAAACACTCCGGCCGTGGCGGGACTGGGCGTACGTCTACTCAACCCGTTCGCGTCGCCCGAGTAAGGGTAAGCGTCAACGGTCGGTTGCGCGAGAGCACCTCATAGACCTGATTTCGGCCGCGCGTCGGGCAAGTCGAGCGGGTAGTGCTTCGCTTCCCAGGCCTGGACCAGGGTGACGAGGATGTCGAGGCGATCGCCCTCCGGCGTGTTGCGTTTGGCGCGCATCAGCCGCTCGATTTGCTTGAGCGTTCGCAGGTAGCCGCGATGGGTTTTGATCGGATCAATGTTCATCGTGCGGCCCCGCTTAACTGTCTGCGCATCGATCTTGTCATAGTCACGGTGGGTGCCAACGAAGCGTATATAAAGCACCCGATAGGGGGTGGAACCTGCGGACTTCGCGGGATTGCTTCGTCGCCGCTGCGCGGCTCCTCGCAATGACCGCGTGGGCACGCGGCGCGATGGCGCGCCGCTTTGCCCACCCTACCGCCCATCACTTCGCCGGATAGAGCTGCAGCTCGATCGTGTGATCCTGCTGCTGCAGCTTCACGCCGCCCGCATCGATCGCCTGCACCTTCCAGCCGGTCAGGCTTTCGCCTTCGCTCACCCAGTTGCCGTGCGGGTCGCTCTTGCCGTGGACATACGCCTTGCGCACCCCTTCGGCGATGATGACGCCGGAGACCGCGAGGCCGGGATCGACGACCGGAGGCGGCGGTTTCGCAACGACGGCCGGCACGGGCGAAGGCGGCGTGGGCCGGGGCGGAACGTACGGCTCGCGCGACTTGAAGAACACCGGCTGTGCCAGCATCTCCCGGTAGGCGCCGATCGGCTTTGCGGCCGCGCCGCGGCCGACGCCCGAAAATTTCGCCTCCCACGCGGGCGCAGCAACCGGCAGCGGCTCCTCGCTTGTGGCGCCGGCGAAGATAATCGCGATGAGCCACACGTTGGCACCCAACAAGAGGGCGAGACCCGCCGCCGCGAGCGGGGCGATCCGCAGGTTCATGGCGTGCGTCCCTTCAAATGAACGGCGCCGAAAACATCGAGCTGGGCATCGATCGCGGGCTCCTGCGGCGCGGCGTTGGCAAGCGCTTGGGTGTTGACGGGCGGCGGCGCGCGGACCACGGCCGCGTCGACGAACAAATACGGCGTGCCGGCCTCGACCCCATGCAGCGTGCGTTGGATCGCCGCCAGCGGCCCGTAAACGTCGAGCCGCGCGCCCACGTAGCGCACCTCTTCGCGCGTTTTTGGCGGCAGCGACTGCACCGAACGCAGGCGCGCGCCCGCCGCCTCCGCCATGGCTTTGAGGCGTGTCTGCAGATCCGCGACGACGACGCCTTCGTTGGTGCCGACCAGGAACTCGCCGTCTTCGACTTTCGCGTCGGCTTCATGCGCGGCGGCGGCGACCCGCGCTTGCTGCGCAGCAATCGCCGTGAAGCGCGCGAGCAGGACGCGCTGGTCGGCGATACGCGCGTCACGCTCGGCAAAGAACGCCTGCACCGGCATGACAAGGAAGGCAGCGACCGCGAGAGCCGCAGCAACGTTGCCGGCCACGAACCCGGTTCGCCGCAGCCACGGCCGGTCGCGCCAAGCGATTGCGAGCTGCGCGATCATCGCGATGCCCTCCGGATCGGCTCCGGCCGCTTGAACTTCGCGTGCAGGGCAAAGCGCTCGCGCCCTTCGACCGGATCGAGCGCGATCGGCGCCGTCAGGGCGGTGTCGGTGAAATAGGGCGACTGGTCGATCAGCCCGACGAGGCTCGCCGCCGCCGCCGAGAAGCCGGTCATGGAAATCTGCCGCTCGCCGGAGCTTTCGGCGAGGCGCAACTCGGTGAGCCAGGAGTGGGAAGGCAACACGCGGGTTGCTTCCTCCCACGCGTCAAGCAGGCCGGGTTCTTCCGCCTTGCGGGTGCGCAGGCGCAGCAGTACCGCCTGCTTCTGCTCGAGCTTGTCGATCGCGGCGCGCACCTGCTGGGCCTTCGTCCGCGCGCCCGCGACTTGGCCGTCGAGCTCGTCCAGCACCGCGGCCTGGCGCCAATAGGTCAAGCCGGCGGCGACCAGGGCGAGCAACAGGGCGCTCGCCGCAAGCGCCGCTGCCGCCCGGGTCGCCCAGCGGCGCTCGCCCGCACGGTCCGGGCGCAGCGGGATGCGCGGCGGTGCGGCGTCAGACTCGGGGTCGGTATCGACGAACGCAATGCCCTCGGGGTCGAGCGCGAGCGCCGCCACCGCCGCTTCGACGGCGTCGCGGCGGGCAACCCATTGCCGGACCGCGAGCTTGTCGGTCCCTGCGCGCGCGGCGGCGTAGCCGCAATAAATCTCGTCGCGCCGGAACGGCGTTTTGGCGACGAGGTCCTGCTCGACGATGCGGTCGAGCGAGCCTGAGGCTTCGCGTGGAAGCGTCAGGCTGCGGCAAAAGACCTGTGCGCGCGGCAGACGGATGCCGAGCTTTACGGCCGAGCGCTCGAGCTTGTGCTCGCGCAGGAACTGCGCGACCGCAGCCGGTGTGTACTCGCCGCGCGCCAGGCGGCGGGAGGCGGATTCTGCGCCGCCGTCGTCGAGGAGGCGCAGCACGACCGTGTCCGCCTCCGCGCCGAGCACGAGGCTCGCGCCGCCGCGGCCGATGAGCCACTGCGCGACGCGCGGCGGAAACAGGGCCAGGAACTCGCGCAGCCAGAATTGCCCGAAGCCCGTCAGCAGCTCCGAAAGCATCGCAGCTCGTGCTTGGCGCCCCATATTTGCAAACAAAGCCGTCATTATTATGCCCACCGTGTGTTTGTTTGATTTCTGGTGGGCACGCCCGCCTTCGCGCTACGCGCTTCGGCGCGGCTTAGCCCACCCTACGAAGGCCTATCCCATCCGGGTCGCCCGCAGCACCTCCTCGACCGTGGTTTCGCCGCGCCAGACCTTTGCCGCGCCGCTCGCATACATGCTGGTCATGCCGCGCGAGCGCGCGCTCGCGTCGATGTCGGAATCAGAGGCGCCGGCGAGCACCAGCCGATGAATCTCGCCGTCGACCAGCAGCAGTTCGGCGATCGTCGAGCGCCCGGAAAAACCGGTCCCGCCGCAGCGGGTGCAGCCGCCCGGCTGGCGTATGTCCGCGCGGCCGAGCGTCGCGATGCCGGCGACGTCGCGCGCGAAGGTCTCCGCCCAATAGGCCGCGGCTTCGTGCGGGCACGCGCAATGCGGGCAAAGCCGCCGCACCAGCCGCTGCGCCTCGACGCCCTTCACGGTCGAGGCGATGAGATAATTCTCCACGCCCATGTCGATGAGCCGGGTGATCGTCGCCGCCGCGCTGTTGGTGTGCAGGGTCGAGAACACGAGATGGCCGGTGAGCGAGGCCTGGATGGCGATGCGCGCGGTCTCGAGATCGCGGATTTCGCCGATCATGATGATGTCCGGGTCCTGGCGCAGGATCGAGCGCAGCGCGTGCGGAAAGGTAAGGCCGATCGCCGGCTGGACCTGCACCTGGTTGATCCCGGCGAGCTGATATTCGATCGGGTCTTCCACGGTGAAAATCTTGCGCTCGCTGCTGTTGAGGGCCTTGAGCGCGGTATAGAGCGTGGTGGTCTTGCCGCTGCCGGTCGGACCCGTCACCAGCACGATGCCGTTCGGCTGGTTCATCAAATCCGCGAACGCGGTCACGTGTGCGGCGGCAAATCCGAGCTTGGCAAAATCGAGCTCGACGCGCGAGCGGTCGAGAATGCGCATGACCACGCTCTCGCCGAACGCGGTCGGGATGGTGGAAATGCGAAAGTCGATGTCGACGCCGCGCACCGCGACCTTGATGCGCCCGTCCTGGGGCAGGCGGCGCTCGGCAATGTCGAGCTTGGCCATGATCTTGACGCGCGAGGTCACGGCCGCGCGCAAACCGGGCGCGAGCGTCTGCGCCGTGCGCAGCACGCCGTCGATGCGATAACGCACGAGCACCGCGTCGACGTTGGGCTCGACGTGAATGTCCGACGCGCGCGTCTCGACCGCCTGGGCGATGATCTGGTTGACGAGGCGGATGGTGGGCGCCTCGCTCGCCATGTCGCGCAGGCGCTGCACGTCGATCTCGCTGGCTTCCGCCCCGCCCTGGACGGCAAACGCATCGTCCTGCGCCGGCGCGAGGTAGAGCGTGTCGAAGGCCTTGTCGAAATCCGCCGGAACGAAAATGTGGGTGACGACCGCCAGATTGGTGAGAAACGCGAGCGCGCGTATCGGCTCGTCGTTGAACGGGTCGGTGACGCCGACAGCGAGACGGCCGTCATCGGCGGCAAGCGGCAGAACGCGGTTGCGGCGGACGAAATCGGCGCTCACGCGATCGGCAAGCACAGGCGCCCCCGGGACGAATGCCGGCGTCGCGAGCGGGATCGACAGATATTTGGACAGGCTGACGGCGAGATCGCCTTCCGACACGAGGCCGAGCTTGGTCAGCACGTGGTCGAAGCGCTCGCCGGTGGTGTGCGCGGCGCGGCGCGCGCGTTCGAGCCCCGCGCGCTCAAGGATCGCCTGCTCGGCCAGGAACGCGCCGAAATCTTGCGCGAAGCCGGGCGCATGCACGTCGTGCTCAGCGCATACGCGGGTCACCGCAAGGGGCTCGTCGGCGATCAGAACCGCGCCATCTGCAAGACTCCCCACCATCAGCGCCTCGTTATCTATTCCAGCGTCATCCTGAGGAGCTCGGCGCGAAGCGCCGAGCGTCTCGAAGGATGGAAGAAGGCTCGGCGCCTGTTTCCATCCTTCGAGACGGTCGCGCGCAAGCGCGCGACCTCCTCAGGATGACGTCGAGTTTATTTCTCCGCCACATCAACGGTCCTTCCAGTTGAGCAGCCAAAATATTTGCTGCGGGTGGTCGGTCAGGCGAACCACCGCCTCCCGATGCGCCACGCCGGCAGGCCGTTCGACGTCGATACTGATGGCGAAGGCGCGGCCGATCAGCGGCACGCCGGCCATGACCGGCGCGCCGCTGCGGGCAGCGACCAGCGTGGCGACCTTTTGGGCGTCCATCGTCGGCAGCGCGCGCAGCGCCTCGGGCGGCGCAAGCTGCGGATCGAACGACGGCCGGCCGGAATAGACGGTGACAGCCGGTTCCGCGCGCCGGAACAGCTCCTCCGTCATGCCCATCACGAGCTTGAGCTCGTCGACGCTTTGGAACGGCCCGTTGCGCGGACGATAGGCCAAGCCGGCGTCGCGATACTCCGGATCCTTGGCGCCGTTGAGCCGCTTGAGCGTGCCGGAATCTCGCCAGTCGAGAATCTTGTCGACGAGCGCGCTCGCCGCCTGGGGATCGAGCCCGAGCGATCGGAACAATCCGGCCAACAGCATCCCGTCCGCGTTGTTGAGATCGATGCGGCCCAGCTCATCCTGGACCGCGACCCGCATGCGCGCGCCTTCGAAATCGACGGCGCGCGGCACGCCGTCGGTGCGCCATCGGCTTTCCGGATGGGGATCGAGCAAACCGAGCACCGCGCGGTTCACCGCCGCCTCGGCGGCGACGTCGACCTGCGCGGCGTCGAGCGCGTTGCGGGCGAGCCGATAGGACGTGCTGCCGGCGGAGAGGAACGAGGTCGCGATCGCCGCCAGCAGCGCGAGCCCCCACAGGACCGAGAGAAGCGGCATCTTAGTCTCTTTGCTGGAGCATGATCTTTTCCGAAAACCGGTACCCACTTTTCGGGATCATGCTCTATCGGCCCCGGCACAATTTGGTGAGCGGATCGTACTCGCAGCCCACGTCGGCGGTGATGCGCGGCGCGATCGTGAGGTCCGGCCACAAGCGCGGATCGCCGCGGGCGAACCGGACGCGCACGCGTACCAGCGCCGGCAGGTTCATCTCGCCGCTCCAGCGCTCGTGCCACGCGGCCGCGGACTGCGCCTGCGGCGCGCCGAAATAGGCGAAGGCGGCCGTTTCGATCGTGGCGAGCAGTGTCTTGCGGGTGAGGTCCGCGGGGGCGTCCGCGGCGGCGAGCTCCGGGCGCGACGTGAGCACCAGATCGGAGCGCTCGCCGTGGCGCTCGATTGCGAGGTTGAAGCGCGCGCGTCCGCCGCTCGCCAGCGCGACCGGAACCGGCGCGAGGAAATCGAGCGACGTTGCGGTGCCGAAAAACTCGACGCGGCCGCCGCCGCTGCCGTCGGCGAGCACGAGCGGATAGGCCTGTCCGATCAGCCGCCGCAGCAAATCCTGCACCAGCATGCTGGTGTGGATCTGCTCCGAGCGTTCGCCGCCGCGCTGCCACGCGGTCACGCCGAAGCGGACGCTGAAGAACAGCGCCATGCTCAGGAGACCGAGCAGCACCAGCGCGACCAGAACCTCGACAAGGCTGAAGCCCGAGCAGCCGTCATTGCGAGGAGCCGCGTAGCGGCGACGAAGCAATCCAGGACGGTGCACTCGGCCCCTGGATTGCTTCGTCCCCCCTGCGGGGGTCCTCGCAATGACGGTCGTCATCGCCGCCCCGCCGTATTCGCGCCAAGGCGCAGCGTCGTCAGCTCGATCGAGCGCTCCTGCTGCGGCTCGTCCCAAATCACCTCGGCCGTGACTTGGTAAGCGCGAACCGGCGCGGACCGATTGGAGGCTCCATAGGGCGAGACGTGCAGGCGCCAGCGAAAGCCGTTGTCGAAGCGTCCGGTCGCCGCTCCGTCGGTGAGCGGCACGGCGCTGCCCGCCTCTGCCAGCAGCGAGCGGGCGAGCGAGGCCGCCTCCGCCTGCGCCTCCGCTTGGCCGGTGCGCCAGAGCGCGTCGGACATCGCCGGCAAGATGACGGCGAGACAGAGCGAAAGGATTGCGAGCGCCACGATGATTTCGACGAGGGTGAAGCCGGCGCGTTTTTGATTTGCCGCCAGCGCGCGTGCCGCTTGGTTTTGCAATGCACGCGCGCAGGCGGCCGCTGTGGCGCGATCGGACCGACGAAGAGAAACAATGAAAAACGCGTGGGCATGCGGCGCGAAGGCGCGCCGCTTTGCCCACCCTACGAGCTGTCTGATGGTCATCATCACGCGCCTCAGCAATTCGCGGCGCGGCGCGCGAGGCCGCTGAGCCAATCGACGCAAATTTTCGTCTCCCGATCGTGCAAGGCGAGCACCATGTCGCCGCCGGTCGACGAGCCGTCGTGGAAAAACCGGAAGCCTCCGTGGGAACGCGCGCGCTCGGGCTCGGCGATTGTCAGCTTCACGCTCAGATCGGCGGGAAGGAAACGCGCCGGCACCGCCGGGGACTCGAACCTGCGCCGCTCGACGTCGATCGTCAGCGCGGCGTCGGCGTTGTGCGCGATCGCGGCGGCGCGCGTGAGGCGCAGCGCGGCGACGAGGTCCGCCGCCGCCGCGTCGAGCCGCAGGCCGTCGGAAGGGCGCAGCGCAAGCGGCATGATGAGCGCCGTCGCGAGCGCGACGATGGCGAGCGCCGCCAGCATTTCGATCAGCGAAAATCCCGCACTGGCCTCTCCGTTCCCCTCCCCCCATTCGCGCAGCGAATGGGGGGGAGGGGTTAGGGGTGGGGGGCGCTTGTGCTCAGCGCGAGTCGGCCAAGTAAATAAAGAAAGACCCCCCACCCGGCTCGCTTCGCTCGCCACCCTCCCCACCGCTCGCTTCGCTTGCGGGGGGAGGGAAAGAGCACGTCGGTGCGCCGGGCCGGTCATCGGTAGGCCAATTCGTTGATGCTGAGAATCGCGTTCATCACCGTGAGAATGAGGCTGCCGACGAGAAACGCGATGGTGAGCGTGAGCGCCGGCGTGAGGATCGTCATGAAACGGTCGAGCGTGCGCTGGGTCTGCTGCTCGAACATCGCCGCCATGCGCAGCAGCATGCGGTCGAGCTTGCCCGCCTCCTCGCCGACCGAAATCATGCGCAGCGCCACCGCCGGCAGGCCGGCGTGGCGCGCGAGCGCGCGGTGAAGCGAACTGCCCTCGCGCACCGCCTCGAGCGCGCGATCGATGCCGGCGCCGATGTGGCGGTTCGCGATCACCGCGCGCGCCGAGGTCGACGCCTGGAGCAGCGGCACGCCGGCCCGCAGCAAGGTGCCGAGGCTGCGGGCGAAGCGCGCGGTTTCCCGCTCCAGGATGAAGGCGCCGAACAGCGGCGGGCGCAGCTTGAGGCGGTCGATCGCGAAACGCAGCGGCGGACGGCGCAGCGCGAGCGTCAACGTAGCCGTTGCAAGCGCCGCCACGACGAGCAGCGACGCCGCGATTTCCGTCCCGTGCGTCTGCACCGCCAGCACGAAGCCGATGGCGGCCGGCATCGTCCTGCCGCCTTCGGCAAAGATCGGCGCGATGCCCGGCACCAGCACCGCGACAATGAGGCTCACCGTGACGATCGCGAAGACGACGAGGAGCGCGGGATAAACGAGCGCGGAACGGATGCGGTTGCGCACTTCCATGCGCCGTTCCAACAGGTCGGCCATTTCCTCGAGCACCGGGGCGAGCGTTCCGCCCACTTCGCCCGCGCGCACCGCGCTCACATAGTCGGCGGCGAAGACCTGCGGATGCTTGTGCATGGCGTCGGAGAGATGGCTGCCGTCGAGCACGTCGGCGAGCAGGCTCGCGGTCATGGCCCGCATGGCGCGCGAGGGCGCTTGCGCGGAAACGATGCGCAAGGCGTCGTCGAGCGGAATTTCCGCGCTGTTGAGCGTGGCGAAGTCGCGCGTGAAGGAGGCGAGCTGCGCGGGCGACGACCGGTTGCCGGCAAAGATTTCGCGCTGCCACCAGCGCCCGGCGTTGGCCCCGGCCGCCTTCAGATGAAACGGCGTGAGGCCCTGTGCCCACAGCATTTGGCTCGCCGCGGCGGGCGAGGCCGCCTCGATGCGGCCTTCGGCGAATTCGCCACGCCCGCCATAAGCGCGATAGCTGAAGGTCGGCATGGAGTCCTCCAGTAGCCCGCATGGAGCGCAGCGGAATGCGGGAGAAGATTCCCGGATTTCCGCCCGCCTTCGCGGGCGTCCATCCGGGCTACACATGCTCACTCGAACGTACGCCGCGCGGCATCGGGAATGTTGAGCCACCGACCCGGGAGACGCGGATCGTTGAGCTGCAGCTCGCGGCGGAACTCGTCGGTCACCTGGCGCGCTTCGGTCAAGTTGCGGATCACGTGCGGGGTGATGATGACGAGAAGCTCGGTCTTGCCCTGCTGGTTGTCCTTGCTGCCGAACAGGTTGCCGATCGCGGGGATGTCGCCGACGATCGGAACCTGATTGCGCGTGACCGTGCGGCTTTTCTGAATCATGCCGCCGAGCGCGAGCGCTTCGCCGTCGCTCACCACCACGCTGGTCTTGATGCGGCGCTGGCTGATGGTGGGGGAATCGATCCCCGACGAGGTGGTCGAGGCGACGCTCGAGACTTCCTGCTCGATGTCGAGGAGCACGCGGCCGCTCTGGTTGATGCGCGGCGTGATCGACAGGATGACGCCGGTGTCCTTGTAGGCGACGGAATTGACCACCGGCGCCCCGGTGGTGAGCACGCTCACCGCCGACTGGGTGATGATCGGGACCTCGTCGCCGATCTGCAACTGGGCGGTGCGGTTGTCCATCACGGTGAGCGATGGCGAGGAAATAATGTTGACCGTGGTGACCTGGTTGAGGGCGTTGAGCGTGCCGGCCGCGTTGGCGGCGGTGAGCGCGTAGGAGAATCCCGGGAACACCGAGCTGACCGCGCCACCCGGGTCGTCCGTGAAGGTGTATTTGTGTCCGCCCTGGCTGTTGAGATACCAGCGCACGCCGAATTTGAGATCGTCGGTGAGCGTTACTTCGGCGATGGTCGCCTCGATCATCACCTGGTTGGCGATGGCGTCGAGCGAGCCGATCACGCGCATGATGCGCCGGTAGTCGGACGGCGTTGCTTCGATCAGGATCGAGTTCTTCGCGGGATCGGCGGCAAGCTTGACGCGCGGCTCCCCGGTCGCCTCGTCGCGGCCGAGGTGCGCGGTGGCCTGCTCGCGCTGGCCAGAGGCGGACTGCTGCGCCGCTGCCGTCCCGCCAAACTGCCCCGACCGCTGGCCGAAGCCGCCGCCGTTCAAGCCGCCGGAGCCGAACGTACCTGAGCCGAGCCCGCCGGCGCCGGGCCCGCTCACCGGCGTGAGTCCGTTGGAAGATTGCATCGGCTGGGCGGGAGACGATTGCACCGTCGCCTCGCGATAGGGCGGCGCCACGTTGCGCGTCGCCTGCGCCTTCGCGCCGCCGGTCTCGGTGGCAAACATCGATTGCAGCACCTCGACCAGCTCGGCCGCGCGCCGGTTCTGCACCGCATAGGTGAAGAACTGTTTCTCGCTGCCTTCGGCCTGGGCGTCGAGCCGGCGCACCCATGATTCGGCACGTTTGAGATAGCTCGGCTGCGGCGAGATGATCAGGATCGCGCCCAGCCGTTTGTTGGGCAGGAATTGCACCATGCCGGCCAGCGGGCCTTCCTTGTCGGACGCGAACACCGTGCGCAATTCGTCGGCGATGCTGTCGGGCTGGGACGTGCGCACCGGCACGAGCGCGAACGACATGCCCTTCATCACGTCGACGTCGAAAATGGCGACCGCCTCCAACAGCCCGGCGATGTCGTTGCCGTTGCCCGAGAGCGTGAGGAGGTTGCGCGTGGTGTCGGCGCGCACGATGCTGCCGCGCGGCGCGATCGGCTCGAGGATGCGGCGCATTTCCGCGGCGGCGACATATTTGAGCTGAACGATCTTGACGCCCGAGCCGACGTTGTCCCCGGCCGCGGCCGCATCGGTGAGCGGCGCTTGCGGCGGGATGCCGGCGAGCCGGATGGTGGCGCCGACCGGCGCCTGGTCGAGCGGCACGATTTTGAACGTCCCGTTGGCGTCGACGATCGCCGCGTTGTTGGCGCGCAGCGCCGATTGAAACAGATCGACCGCGGCCGACCTGGTCACCGGGCGCGGCGTCTGGATGGTGATCTTGCCTTCGACGCCGGGATCGACCGTATAGCGCACCGCCAGGATGTCGCCGAGGATGGTTTTCGCCGCCTGCGGCGCGGGCACGTTCACGAGATTGAGCGTGACGCCGTCCTCGCCGGCATCGGGCGCGGCCGAGCGCGGCGGCTGCGGATCGCCGACGAAGCGGCCGGTGCCTTCGAGAAACGTCGTTTTGGTCTTGGGTGCGTTGTCGAGCAGCGGCGTGCCGCCGGCGCGCGGCGTGCCGCTCGAGGGCGGCGGAAGCTTCGCTCCTCGCTGCACCCCGGCATCGTCGGCGCGCGCGAGCGGCGCCGGCGACCAGGAATCGGAAGAGACCGAAGCGTCGTCCGTGGTCTGGCACGCCGACAAGGCGAGCGCCAACGCGCAGATCAATCCTCGCCAGCGCGCCGATGCGGATTGCATGACCCCGACCCCTGTCACGGATGCCCGCGCGATCCTTCAGGTGCTTGCCCAAGCAGATCTGCGCCCGTCCCTGCCAGATCTTCTCTCCAAAATGACCAGCCCCAAAAGGCGTGGCGGACGCAGAACGTCCGCCGTCGCTTCCGCGGCATTGGCATTCCTTGTTCCCTTCCCGGATGACCGCGCGGGGTGCTGCGCGACGAAACTAGCCAGCGAAATAGGGCGCAATCCCGAGCAGGCGCAATGCGCACCAACAGAAAAGTGACTTTCGCTCAGGTTGTCCACATGTTTTTATTGTAATGTTGTAATTTACATGTTGTACCTGTTAATTCAATCGCGCGCGCGTCAGGATAATGAAAAGTGATGGTCCATCGTTTTCGGTAATGAGCTGACATCTCATTAAATAATAGAGGCGAAGACGCTCGCAATGGATCACGCCGCGCATGAACTCAAGCGCTAACCATCGCTGATTGCCTAGCTTTCAGCCGCTGAGATCTTAATGGATCGACGTCGCTTTGCTAATCGGCGAAGCACTCGGAGATGGTGGGAATGCCTGTGAATAGCGGATAACAAGGGCGATGTATTCGTCATCACCGAACATCCAAGTTGCGTTTGAAAGGAAGGCTCGACGTTTTCACGGCCAAAAAGGCCGATATTTCTTTCGTTGCCTCGATTCGAGCAATCTTCATAGCGATACATAAATAAGCATATGACGCGTAAAGGAAGATGGGCGCGAGCTTCGTTTGCGAGTAGAAGGTCACGCACTGCGCGCATACCCCTTGACCAAACAAGATTTCACGGCAGTCCATCCACAGATCGTACAATCTGTTGTGGAAAACTGTTTTACGGACTGTGAATCGGCGTTTTCTATGAGAAGATAGAAATTGGCGAATGGAAGAATTGCGAGCCGACAGATCGTCGCTTCGCGACAACCACTGGATGGCGCGCAGGTTGGGGAGCCTGCGCAGCAGCAAATCTCTGCGACCCCAACTGAACCGATCGAGCAACCGGTCCCAACACAGGATCAGGTGACATGGCCCTTTTTTGCCCCGTTGCGTCCCGCATTCGTCGCATCGCCACGCGGCCGATGGCGTTCAAATCGAACAGAAATACTCCGAATCGGCGACCAGCTCGCGTGATTGCATGGTGCTTGGCAGCCGCCCTTATAGCTGCGGCCGCGGGCGGCGCGTCGGCACAGATGTCTTTGCCGGGCAAATTCGCAGTCAACGCCGGCGGGGCTGCCGGATACGAGATTCCCATCTCGGTGCCGCCCGGCATTGCCGGCATGGCTCCGGCGCTCACCCTCGAGTACGGCAGCCAGGCCGGAAACGGCATCCTCGGCATCGGCTGGTCGCTCGGCGGCCTGCCGATCATCGTGCGCTGTCCGCAGACGTGGGCACAGAATCAGGTGCGCGGCAGCGTTAATTACGACGGCAACGATCGTTTCTGCCTTGACGGCCAGCAACTCGTTGCGGTCAGCGGCAACTACGCCGGCGACGGCACGGAATACCGGACGGAAATCGAGAGTTTCAGCCGCGTGATCTCGCGCGGCAGCGCCGGCACGGGGCCTGCCTGGTTCGAGGTGCACACCAAATCCGGCCAAGTGATGGAGTTCGGCCGCACCGCCGATTCGCAGATTCTGACGCCGGGCAATCTGACCGCTCGGAGTTGGGCGGTGAACAAGGTCTCCGACACCGTCGGCAATTTCTATAGCGTCACCTACACCAACGACACCGCCAACGGGCAGACCTATCCGACGTGCATCGCCTACAACGCGTCAACCTGTGCCGCCGCCGCCAACTTCGTGCAATTCAGCTACGCGACCCGGCCCGACATCATTCGGGCCTACCAAGCCGGCGTGCAACTCAACACGACCAAGCTGCTCACGCATGTGATGACCTACGCCAGTTCGGCGCTCGTCGCCGATTACCAGCTTCTATATCAGCAGAGCGGGGTCGTGCCGCTCAGTCGCCTCGTGAGTGTCACTCTGTGTGGCGGCGACGGCACGTGCTTGCCGCCGACGGCGTTCACGTGGGCTGACGCCGGCAACGGCACCTTTAATCAGCAAAGCCAGTTTGTCGGCAATATTCCCGCCGCGTCCAATATCCTGGCGACCGTCGGCGACGTCAATGGCGACGGCATGGCTGACTTCGTCTACATCTACGACACCACGATCGTCACGTTCACGAGCAACGGAAAGGGGGGATACAATCAACGAAACCAGGCGCTCGGCTTCACCATCGGAACGCCTCCCAATTTCCCGACTCCCAATTATTTGATTGTGGGAGGCGACTTCGACGGCGACGGAAAATCGGATTTTGCCCTGATCGGCGGCGTCGGCAGCAGCGTGATCCTGACGTTCCTGAGCAACGGGGACGGAACATATACACCACAAATTCCCACGACCATCGGCCTTATCGGCGCGCCTCCCGGATACGTGGCCGTCGGCGGCGATTTTGACGGCGACGGCAGGTCCGACTTCGCGTTGGTCGGCGGAACCAATATCTACACGTACATAAGCAAGTACATAAGCAACGGGAGTGGCGGATGGAGCGGTGGATGGAACGGATACGGCTTGACGATCGGCCCTATCGGCTCGCCTCCCCAATATTTGGTCCTGGGCGGCGACTTCAACGGTGACGGGAAATCCGACATCGCAATTGTCGGCGGAACCTCCATCTTCACGTACCTAAGCAACGGCAACTTCGGCACGAACCAGGGGTACATCGGATCTACCACGACGATCGGCAACATCGGCATTCCCCCCGCAGTCCAGGCGATGACCGGCGACTTCAATGGCGACGGCAAGACCGACATCGTACTTGCGGGCAGTTCGCTCACAACCTACTTCAGCGAAGGGAACGGAAAATTCAACGGAGTCGGCACGAACGTAAGTATTGTTGGGAGCATCTTTGCATCCAACCTGATGGGCGGCGACATGAACGGGGACGGCAAAACCGACCTCGTGGTTACGACCGGTACCTCTCTTTACACATTCCTGAGCAATGGGGACGGAACGTACACCCAGACCACCCCCCAGAGCATCCCCAGTCTTCCTTACGGTCCTTCCAACATCGTCGGTATGGGCGCCGACTTCAACGGCGACGGCAAATCCGATTTCATAATTACCGGCACCAACACGCTGTACACGTACTTGGGGAATGGCGGGCCGGGCAACCTGGTAACGACGATCACCACCGGTCTCGAGGCCACGACCTCGATCACTTACCAGCCCCTGACCAACAGCGCGGTCTACACCAAGGACACGACGTCGCTTTATCCGACCCTAGACGTGATCGGCCCGCTCTACGTGGTCCGGCAGGTCGATGCGTCGAACGGGATCGGCGGGACTTACAGCACCACTTACGGATATTGGGGAGCGAAGAGCGACCTTAACGGCCGCGGGTTCCTCGGCTTCCAGCAGATGAACGCGACCGACCTGCAAACGAACATCGTCACAGGGACGGGGTTCAACCAGAACTTTCCCCTCGTCGGGACGGTGGCGTGGGTGTGGAGGGGCATATGGCCGAATCCACTCAACTACACCACCAACACCTATGAGTTCTTGAATGCCGGCAACGGCACCACGGTCGCGCCCGGGAACGCGCCCTACCGCGTGTCGCTCTTGAGCAGCGTGGCGCAAAGCAACGATCTCGACGGCACGAGCCTGCCGACCGTCAACACGAGCTACGTGTATGACAGCTTCAACAATCCGACCGCGGTAACGGTGTGGACGACGATCGGCACCACGCCGGACGGCTACAGCAAGACCACCGCGAACAGCTACACCAACGACGCGACCAACTGGTTCCTGGGTCGGCTTATTCAGTCTCAGGCCACCAGCACCGCGCCGTCGAACTGAACCGGCCAATCGCACATGAGCGCAACAGGGGACGGGACGATGCAATCGATCGCCAGGATCGCAGTTTGCGCCACGTTTATGCTCGCGGCATTCTACCCAGGCGGCGCCCGCGCGCAGTTGAATCCGCAAAGTCCCCCACCGCCCTGCACCGCAACTCCCGCCCCGGCGCAAACGCGGACGTCGTGCTTCAATTACGACCCAAACACCGGGCTGCTCATTCAAGAGGTGATCGAGCCCAGCACCGCGTCGCTGCGCCTGCAGACCGACTACGCCTATGACGGGTTCGGCAACAAGATTCAGGCGATGGTCAGCGGCGTGGACATCGCCACGCGCTTGACCAGCACCAGCTATGCCTCCTCGGGCAACTCGGCCAACGGCCAGTTTCCCACCACCCAGACGAACGCGCTCGGCCAGAGCGAATCCTGGCAATACGACGTGCGCTTCGGCAAGCCGACGAGCCACACCGGCCCCAACGGTCTCACCACGACGTGGCTGTATGACAGCTTCGGCCGCAAGACTCTTGAAGTCCGCCCCGACAATACGAAAACAACGTGGTCGTACGGATATTGCAAAGATCTCGGTGGCTGCTCGGCTGCGCCCAGCGCCACCTACTACATCGCGATGCTTCCCGAAGACTCCAACGGGAACCAGAACGGCCCCTACCTGGTGAAATTCTACGACACTCTTGACCGGGAATTGCGCGCCTACACCCAGGGATTTGACGGATCGTGGATCATCGTCGAGACGATGTACGATGGGCTTGGCCGGGTAGCGCAGAAGAGCCGGCCCTATTTCTTGGGTTCCGCCCCGCTGTGGACGACCTACAGCTACGACACGCTCGGCCGCGCCCTCACCGAGAGCCTGCCCGACGGCCACACGATCCAGCACGGCTACCATGGCTTGGTGACGACCGACACCAACCAGAACAACCAGACCCGCACGGTCATCAAGAACAGCCAGGGCCAAGTCGTTTCGGTGACCGACGCGCTCGGCAACGTCACCACCTATTCCTACGACCCGTTCGGGAACCTGGTGAAAACTGTCGATGCCGCAGGAAACGTCGTCAGCGCCATCTATGACTTGCGCGGCCACAAGACGCAGAGCAACGACCCCGATCTGGGCACCTGGTCGTATTGCTACAACACGCTAGGCCAGCTCGTCAGCTACTATGACGCGAAGTATCAAATCAATCAAAGTTCGAACAATCCATGTCAACCGAGTCAAACGAGTCTGCCTCCGACCAGCCAGTTCACGTACGACCTGCTCGGCCGCCTGATCCAGCGAGTCGAAGCCGACATGACGGCGACGTGGACCTACGACACCGCGCAATACGGCATCGGCAAGCTCGCCTCGGCCACTGCCGTAGGGTCCGTAGCGGGTGGCACCAACCCTTTCGCGCGCACCTTGACGTACGACAGCCTCGGCCGGCCGGTACAGGTATCGACCACGGTCTATGCCGGCGTCACGCTGACGTATTCAGCAACATATGACGCGAACGGCCGGCTCAGCACGGTCACGTACCACTCGGGGCTCAAGGTACAATACAATTACACCAGCCTGGGATACGTACAGCAACTGGCTGATGCGAAGACTGGGCAGGTCTATTGGACCGCCAACGCGCGCGACGCCGAGCTGCACCTGCTCCTGGACACCGCCGGCAACGGCGTTACCACCGCGCGCGGCTTCGACCCGGCGACCGGACGGCTGACCAGCATCGTGGCGGGCGGCGAAAATGCCGTTGCCGATTTTTCCTACAGCTATGACGGCCTCGGCAACGTGCTTTCCCGCGCGGACGGCAACGAGAATATCACCGAGAGCTTCACCTACGACGCCCTCAACCGGATGACGTCGTCGACGGAGAGCCTTTCGGCCGGCCCGCTGGTCAAGACGTTCAGCTACGACTCGATCGGCAATCTGCTCACCAAGTCGGACGTCGGCACCTACACCTATCCGCCGCCAGGCTCCGCGCGGCCGCACGCAGTGACCAGCGTCTCCGGCGGCACCATCAACAACACCTTCAGCTACGACGCCAACGGCAACCAGACCGACATGTACGGGGTCGGCGGCCGGTTCGTTAGCTATTCTTCCTATAACAAACCGCATCAATTCGACCGAGGCTCGGTCGACATTCTCATCTCCGACGATGTCGACCACCAGCGCTACCGGCAAATAGCGACGATCGCCGTGACCACGACCGTGACCACCCACTATTTCGACGCCTTCGGCATCCATTCCGAGCCGATCAGCTACAGCACCGGCGCCTGGCAATGGAACGATTACCTGATGGTGGGCGGCTCGATGGTGGGCCTGCGCATCTGGCGCAGCGACGGCAGCACCAGTTTCCGCTACTTCCACCAGGACCACCTCGGCTCGATCGCGGTGATCACCGACGAGAACGGCAACGTCGCCGAGCGCGACAGCTACGACGCCTGGGGCAAGCGGCGCTTTGCCAA
>Ga0153928_1000127_pt1 | contig 40309 bp, 37 predicted proteins | sample TSNJ012MetaG_FD_106656 | JGI IMG/M metagenome (GOLD analysis project Ga0153928, IMG submission 106656) | Attine ant fungus gardens microbial communities from New Jersey, USA - TSNJ012 MetaG | ecosystem: Host-associated > Fungi > Mycelium > Unclassified | place: USA: New Jersey, Wharton State...
ATAAAGCCGAAAACCTTGTAAAATCAACGTTTTCGGCGTTTTTTGTGGCGTCCCCGAGACGATTTGAACGTCCGACCCTTCGCTTAGGAGGCGAATGCTCTATCCACTGAGCTACGGAGACATTTATATGATTTTATTACTTACAATCCAAACTCTACTCTTCCCTGCATCCAGATATCTCCTTTAAACCGGCGTCCCACGGCTGGCTCTCCCAGCAGGTCGAGTTTATTGACAACCACATTCAGTTTCATATCGTTGCATTCTACCTGCATTCGGTAAACCTCCTCTCCGGACAAAGTATTACGCACGGTTTCCACATCCAGAATCTCACCAATAATTGCATACTGGTCACATTCCAGCCCATAAGGCATAAAGCAGGTATCAACGATCGAATAAATATCTTCCAGTCCAATCCGGTTCGAAATCTCCTGTACCAGATTCATGTCCTCCATCGCCAGGCTTTCCATCGCCTGCTCATCCCCGTTCCGGGCGGCCTCGATCAACGTCCCCCGGGTCTTGTTAGCAGCGCTGCTGTTTGCTCTTTGCTGCGCCGTCTTCTTGACCGGCAGCAGGATCTTACCGTCCAGGCAAAGCCCCGAAAGGTATACCGATACGATCTTTGTGCTCTCCGTCTTGCTGACCAGTCTCCTGGCATATTCCATACCGTTGCTTATATAGAAGATTAAAGATACACCAATAGATGGCTCCTCACACATGCCGCCGTAGGAATTCTTGTCACTATGGCGTTCCACTACACAAGAGGCCGTCGTCGATACCACATCGCTGTCTACATAAGGGAAAAAATACTCCTCGCGGAAATCCTTCCCTTCTTCAAACTCACCGTAGACCCGGATGCCGATTCCATCCCCAAAGGATTTGCTCAAATAGCCGTAAACTTCCTCTCCGTCACAAACGATCGTCGATGACGAAGACGACTGGACTGCCGCCTCCAGCAGCGGCTGAACATCCTTTGTTTTCTTATATTTACTAAAGCCAATAGCTCTAAGATATTTGTGCATTCTTTCTCCCGGTAAATCGCTATATATACATACGAAACAAAACCCATTATATGATACCAGGGTCAAAAGGTCATGCTTTTCATGCTTGCATGAAAAAGAATGACTTTGGGACCCGCAAAACATGAGAAAGCAGCCCGAGTAGGGCGGATTTCGAATGTTTTAGGATTGCGGGAGCACAAAGTGCGTAGCAATCCGCAGTATCAGGGGGCAAAATACCTTTTGACCCACACATCATTATATAATATTAAGGCACTTTTTGCAAGTCCGAACAATTTTCTTTTATATCTTAAAAATTTTTCTTTTATTTCTTTTGATTAAATCGTGACTTTAATGTATAATAGCGTTATATTTGATGCGTGGAATGCGCAGAAAACACTCATATTACGACAACACAAAATCTAGGAGGAAAAGTAAGTATGTCTTATGTAGATGAGGTTTTGGCTAACGTTGCAAGGAAGGATTCTCACGAAGTGGAATTCCAGCAGGTAGTCACGGAAGTATTGGAATCCTTAAGACCAATTATTGAGGAGAAGGAAGATCATTATCGTCGAATTGCTTTGCTAGAGAGATTAGTCGAGCCCGAAAAGATCGCGACTTTCCGCGTACCCTGGGTCGATGACAATGGCCAAGCCCATGTAAACAGAGGATGGCGTGTACAGTTCAGCAGTGCGATTGGACCGTACAAAGGTGGGCTCCGCTTTCATCCCAGTGTAACTTTAAACATCCTGAAGTTTTTAGCCTTTGAGCAAATGTTTAAGAATTCCCTGACGGGGCTCCCGATCGGCGGTGGCAAAGGTGGCAGCGACTTCGATCCAAAGGGGCGTTCCGAAGGCGAAATCATGAGATTCTGCCAATCTTTTGCTACCGAGCTTTATCGCTATATTGGGCCGGATCTCGATTCTCCGGCTGGTGATGTAGGCTGCGGAGCAAAAGAAATCGGATATATCTTCGGCCAGTATAAGCGTATTGTCGGTGAATACAAGAACGCCTCTCTGACCGGCAAAGGCATCCCTTATGGCGGAAGTGAAATTCGTAATCAGGCGACCGGCTTTGGTGCCGTATACTTTACAGAAGAATTACTGGCTTCTCTGGGCAAAAAGATCGAAGGATCTACCTTTGCATTGTCCGGTTTCGGAAATGTAACTTGGGGCGTTGCCTGTAAAGTCGTAGAATTAGGCGGTAAGGTTATCGCTATCTCCGGTCCTGACGGATACGTGTACGATCCAGATGGTGTAACCGGTGAAAAACTGGATTACCTGGTAGAGATGCGAAACTCTCTGCGTGACCGTGTGCAGGATTATGCGGATAAGTATGGGGTGGAATTCTATTCGGGTCAGAAGCCTTGGGGCCGCGTAAACGCTGATATATACATGCCTTGTGCTACCCAAAATGATATCCATCTGGAAGATGCAGAGCGTATGATTGCAGAGGGAAGTACTTCGGTCCTGATCGAAGTCGCTAATATGCCGACCACACCAGATGCCACTGCCCTTTTGGTAGAAAAAGGCTGGGTAATTGCTCCCTCCAAAGCAGTAAATGCCGGCGGCGTAGCGGTTTCTGCTCTGGAAATGAGCCAGAATGCAATGAAGATGTCCTGGACTGCCAATGAAGTAGACGATAGACTCCATGAAATTATGTACACCATCTTCCAAAATATTTCGGCAGCAGCCGAAAAATATGGAAAACCTGGGGATTTACTTGCTGGTGCTAACCTCGCCGGTGCCCAGAAGATCATCGCCGCAATGGAGATGCAGGGAATTGTGTAATTACTTATCGTAAACAGAACACAGCCCATCCATTTGGATGGGCTGTGTTCTGTATTAATGTACCGTACATTAGTCTTCTGACTCTAATGCTCTTATTTTTTTTTCCATTGCCATTTCTAACGCTTGCTTCTCTTCTCTTCCCAATGAGGTCTCCGGCTGTCCCTCCCTAATTTCCTTCACATAAATGTAGCAAGAGGTTCGGCTATGCATTGCATTAAACAAAATTCCGGAATTACTCTGGTCTAAAAGAGCCAGCGCAAAACTGGATTGTCCTCCCATTCCCTCAAAGGCATTGTATTTCACAATCCCAGTCTTTTGAAAACTATTCACCATGCCGCGGCTTAGCACCTTCATGACATCGCGGTTTGCCAGATCCTGATCATGCAGCCTGTGTACCTTTGTATAGATTTCTGCAATTTTATCTTCCAGTGTCTCTGCGTCTTTTCCACGCATAAAAATGTCATAGCGCCGGTACAATTTCTCCATTTTTACAATCATAATCAATACAACGACGAATAAAATAATTACGAGTGCTGCCAATACCAAAACTACTACAGTGGGATCAAGTCCCAGATTTTCAAATATACTGCCGGTCATGTAGTTCCCCTCACTTAATCCTGCGGAAAAGCTCGATTAAACGCTCCAACTCTTCCACCGAATAATAATCCATTTGAATTTTTCCTTTATCTGCATCTTTTCGTTGTATAACTACTTTCGTACCTGTCACAACCCGAAGGTCTTCTTCCAGTTTTTCATAGATAAAACGATCCCGTTCCTGCCAATCCAAAGAATTCGCTTTCTTTGGCGGAGGATTTAAAAGGCGCTTTACCAGTTTCTCCGTCTCCCGGACACTTAAGCTCTGCTCTGTGATCATCTCTGCCGCCTGCATCTGCAGTGCCTCGGATTCCAGTGACAATAAAGCCCTTGCATGTCCTTCCGAAAGCTTCCCCTCTGCAAGCATTTCCTGGACCGTGAGAGCCAGCTTCAGCAGGCGCATCCGGTTCGCAATCGCTGCTCGGCTCTTCGAGACACGCTTCGCCAAATCTTCCTGCTTCAAGTGAAATTCCTGAATTAAACACATGAAAGCCTTCGCCTCTTCAATAGGATTTAAATTTTCGCGCTGAATATTCTCAATCAAAGCAATTTCCATTACTTCCTGATCGGTATATTCCCGGATCATCACCGGCACTTCTTTCAGACCGGCCAGCTTTGCAGCCCGCCAGCGGCGCTCTCCGGCAACGATCTCATAATGATTCCCCTTCTTTTGCACCAGGAGCGGCTGAATGACACCGAATTGACGAATAGATTCGGCCAATTCTTCCATAGATTCTTCTTCAAAATTTTTACGAGGCTGCCCACGGTTAGGCTCTATTTGTGATAGCTTTAACATTTTATCCGGCGTATTTTCCTCCTTATCCACTGGTTTATCCACATTATTGTCTGCTTTTGTGGATAACTCCGTGGATTTTTCCACATTCTTTGTGGCATCTATGTATTGACTGGAAATCATAGAATCCAGGCCTTTTCCTAAACCGCCTCTTTTTGCCATCCCTCTGTCCCTCTCTTTGCTCTATTGGTATGCAATTACTTCTTCCGCTAACATCCGGTAACTTTCTGCTCCCGCAGATCTGGCATCATACAGATTAATCGGAAGTCCATGGCTCGGTGCCTCCGCTAAACGTACATTTCGCGGAATTATGGTTTTATAAATATTCTGCCGCAGATTATTCTTTACATTCTCAACCACTTGAAGCGAAAGGTTGGTTCTAGCATCATACATAGTAAATACAACGCCTTCCATTGACAAATTCGGATTGAGCCGCTCTTTTACCAAATTAATTGTATACATCAACTGGGAAAGTCCCTCCAATGCATAAAATTCACATTGAATTGGTACAATTACGGAACTCGCCGTCGTTAGTGCATTGATTGTCAGCATACTGAGAGCGGGAGGGCAGTCAATAATAACGTAATCATATGCGTCCTGCACCTTCGCTATATGAGACTTTAATATGTACTCCTTCCGATCCACACCAATTAACTCAATCTCTGCTCCAGATAAGTTAACACTGGACGGGATTACTTTCAAACCCTCCACCACGCTAGGGAGAACACACTCTTCCACTTCACAATCCCCAATCAGCAGCTCATAAACCGTACTCTCTAATGATTCCTTGTCAATACCCAGTCCACTGGTGGTATTTCCCTGGGGATCCATATCAATGGTCAGCACCTTTTTCCCCATCTCTGCCAAACTGGCCGATAAATTAATTGCAGTTGTGGTCTTGCCAACACCGCCTTTTTGATTGGCAATTGCAATAATGCGTTTCATATGCTATCCCCCCTTAAATGTCCTGGGTGTTTCTCTGTTGAAGATTTCTCTATTCTACCATACTTCTATCCATTATTCTACAGAATACAGAATTAATTTTTAATGAAGTGAAACGTCTCCATGTTTCACGTGAAACATTATTCCATCTCTTACGAAAGTGGCTGCCTTGATGGAAGTCCTGCCTTTCTGGGATATTTCTCCGGTGTTTTCCCAATCTTTTCTATCACAATGAGCGATCGCTGAATATCCGAACCCGGAAGGGTGAATAATTCCTTATGTACGACCTTCCCTCCCAAAATATGCACGGATTTTGACGCATTTTCCAATTCTGTCAGGATATCCACAGTTTTATAGGAGATAAAATAGCCGTTTTTGTGGATAAAGGGCAAACAATATTCCGACAATGTGGATAAGTTTGCAACGGCCCTGGAGACACACCAATCAAATTTTTCTCTATACTCCTGTTTGTGAGCAATTTCCTCTGCCCGCCCATGGATCGCTTCCACACTTTCTAACCCCAGACGCCGCACAACTTCCTCCAGAAATCCAATTCGCTTCTTTAAAGAATCCAATAAAGTCAATTGAAGCTCCGGATATGCGATTTTCAAAGGAATTCCCGGAAATCCAGCGCCAGTTCCCACATCAATGAGTGTTTTACAGGATGTTTCACGTGAAACATCCTGTAAAACATGCAGAGAAAGACTATCAATAAAATGCTTCTGAATGATTTCCTCAAACTCCGTAATAGCCGTCAAATTCATTAAAGAATTCCACTCCAACAAAAGATCTGCATAATCCAGAAACTGTTTCACTTGCACTTGCGACAAAGATATTCCAAAATCCCGAAACTTCCTATCAATATACTCCTCACGCTTCATAAAATCTCCTCAAAACAACAACTTAAACGCTTCTTCAACCACTTTTCCCTGGTGTAGTACACTACAACAGATGCTTTTTATTTTTGCCTCGCCTGCTCCAAATAGACCAATAACACCGATATATCCGCCGGTGAAACCCCAGAGATACGAGATGCCTGTCCTATCGAAAGAGGGCGGTACAATTCCAATTTTTGCACTGCTTCCTTCCGTAAACTTCCAACATCTCCATACACAATATCACCTGGAATCCTCTTTTTCTCCAGCTTCCTAAACTGTTGCACTTGCCGCATCTGCCTGCGAATATACCCTTCATACTTCAAATGAATATTCACCTGCTCACACACCTCATAAGAATAATCCTGTGGCTGCGGATCAATTTCCCGCACTTTCCAATAATCCAATTCCGGTCTACGTATCAGCTCTGCCAGTGTAATACCTGACTTAATAACCGTAGACTGATACTTCTCCAGAAAAAAATGAATGATCCTATTCGAACCTACATATGTACACTCTAATCGGTCAATTTCCCTCTGGATCTCCTCACGTTTCACCTGCAATTTTCGATAGCGTACTTCTCCGATCAATCCCACTTGATATCCAATTTCTGTCAGTCGCATATCCGCATTATCCTGACGGAGCAGCAGACGATATTCCGCACGGGAAGTCATCATCCGATAAGGTTCATGGTTTTCCTTCGTAACGAGGTCGTCAATCAGCACACCAATATAAGCCTCCGATCGATCCAGAATCAAAGGGCTTTCTCCTTTTATTTTCCGCGCGGCATTGATGCCTGCAATCAGTCCCTGGGCAGCCGCCTCCTCATAACCGGAGCTTCCATTCGCCTGACCGGCACTAAAAAACCCCGGAATTTCCTTAAACTCCAGGTAAGGCGTCAGCTGGCGCGGATTAACACAGTCGTATTCAATCGCATAGGCATTCCGCACAATTTCTGCCTTCTCCAAACCCGGTACCGTATGAATCATCTCGTGCTGGACATCCTCCGGCAAGGAACTGGACATTCCTGCAATATACATTTCATTGGTATAAAGCCCCTCCGGTTCAACAAACAGTTGGTGACGATTTTTATCGGCAAACTTTACTACCTTATCTTCAATCGATGGGCAGTACCGGGGTCCGGTCCCTTCGATCATTCCCGAAAAGAGAGGAGAGCGGTCCAGACTTCTTCGGATAATCTCATGGGTACTTTCATTTGTATAAGTCAGCCAGCAGGATACCTGTTCCTTCTGAACAGACTCCGGATCCGTAGTAAAAGAGAAAGGGATAATCCGTTCATCCCCCTTCTGCTCCTCCATTTTTGAATAATCTACTGTCTTACCGTCGATTCTGGCGGGGGTTCCCGTTTTAAAGCGTAGCATCTCCACCCCCAGATTACGAAGGGAATCCGATAATCCGTTTGCCGCCTGCAAACCATTCGGTCCGGTAGAATTGCTGACTTCTCCATAAATGCAACGTGAACTTAAATAGGTACCGCTGCAGAGAATCACCGCCTGGCAAACATATTCTGCACCAGATTTTGTCTTTACAGACGAGACCTTCCCTTCCTTGAGACAAATTTCCACAACTTCCGCCTGCTTAATAGAAATGCCCTCCAGATCTTCCAGTACGCTCCGCATTCTTTTTGTATATTCCTGTTTATCGGCTTGGGCGCGCAGAGAATGAACGGCGGGTCCCTTGGACTGGTTCAGCATTTTTGACTGAATAAAAGTCGCGTCAATATTCCTTCCCATTTCACCACCCAGCGCATCCAGTTCCCTTACCAGGTGGCCCTTAGAAGTTCCGCCAATATTCGGATTGCAGGGCATAAGTGCAATGCTGTCCACACTTACAGTAAAAATCACCGTCTTCATCCCCAGCCTTGTACTGGCAAGGGCTGCTTCACAGCCTGCATGTCCTGCACCAATAACCACTACATCATACACTTCTCTAATCGACATCGCTTGTCTTCCTTATACTATTTTCCCATGCAGAACTTCGCAAAAATCTCATTAACCAGATCTTCCTCTACGGATTCTCCCAGAATTAATCCCAATTCCCGATAAGCATTCATCAGATCAATGGAAAAGAAATCCTCCGGCATTCCATCCCCGATACTTTTCTTTACCATATACAAGCTTTCCAAAGCCTGCTCCAAAGCCTGCCGGTGGCGGAGATTGGTGATGGCTACATTTCCGTTCCGGCCAATCTCACCGGTATCAAACATCCGGACCACCATTTCTTCCAGTTCCTTTTTCCCTTGCCCTTCCTTGGCAGAAAACGGGAGGATGTCAATTCCGGTTAATGCCTTTATTTGACCAGGCTCCTGGACCGCCGGAAGATCCGATTTATTGAATAACACAATCGACTTCTTACCTTCCAGAAGCCCTATAATTTCTCTATCGCTTTCATCCGGAGGCTGGGAAGAATCCACTACATACAGAATTAGATCGGCTTGCTCTGCCTGCTCTCTGGCACGGTTTACTCCCATTATCTCGACCTTATTCTCTGTCTCACGGATGCCGGCCGTATCAATCAGGCGGAGCGTGATCCCCCCTAATTGAATGGATTCCTCCAAAGTATCCCGCGTGGTACCCGCAATATCCGTTACAATGGCCCTTTCTTCTCCTACCAGTAAATTCATAAGAGAAGACTTACCGGCATTTGGCCGTCCCAGGATAACCGTTTTAATCCCCTCGGCTAATATTTTTCCCCGACCGGATTCCCGGATCAACGCTTCGATTTCTTCGATTAAAGGCTGAAGAAGAGAGAATAATTCTTCTTGATATCCCTCGATTGAAATATGCTCCGGATCATCCAAAGCAGCTTCTATAAATGCAATTTGATAGAGAATTTTCTCCCGGAGCGCACGGATCTTCTCACTTAATGCTCCCTTTAACTGCTCCAGAGAAGCCTTTCTGGCAAACTCATTCCCCGAGTGGATCAAATCCATTACGGCCTCCGCCTGTGACAGATCCAGCCTTCCATTTAAAAAGGCCCGTTTGGAAAACTCTCCAGGCTCTGCCAGACGTACTCCCTTCGAAAGAACGGCCTGAAGAATTCTCTTCATGATTAATGGTCCTCCGTGACATTGGATTTCCACCACATCCTCTCCTGTAAAACTATGAGGTGCTCTCATGACCACAGCCAGGACTTCATCCAGCCGTTCTTCTTCATCATAAGCGAATCCATAGTGAACGGTATGAGTCGGAACACTCTGGACTGTCTTACCTTTTAGATGAAGAACCTGATCCGCTGCAGATAAAGCATCCGGTCCGCTGATCCGAATCACGCCAATACCTGCATGGGTCAATCCACTTGCAATAGCAGCAATTGTTTCTGTAATCATGACAAAACCTCATTTTATAAATTACTAATTATGAGCCGGACATTACACTAGAAGTTAAGCATGTGCAACCCCGGTTTCAGGATTACACATGCCCACTGTTTCTAACCGATTTCTATTTTTCTCTTAAATTTAGTCCGCCCTCTTCTCAAACCGATCTCTCTTCAAAGAAATTACTACATGGCGGAAGGGTTCTTCTCCTTCGCTGCGGGTTAGCACAAAACGGTCTCCCTGAAGAGCAGAGTGGATCACACGTCTCTCATAAGGATTCATCGGCTCTAATGCAACCGCACGCTTGGTTCTCTTTACCTTATAGGAGATATTTTTCGCAAGCGTCTCTAAGGTCTCTTTCCGTCTCTCCCGGTAATTTTCAATATCCAGCTTTACCCGGACATACTCCTCGGAATATTTATTTACCACAAGGCTTGTCAGATATTGAAGAGAATCCAGTGTTTGTCCTCTTTTACCGATCAGAATTCCCATATCATCGCCTTTTAAGTCAATGTCCATAGCCTTCTCAACCGGATCGTAAATCACGCCAATTTCTACTTCCATACCCATCGTCTTTAAGACTTCCTGCAGAAAGTCCTTAGCCGATCCTTCAAGGGAGAACTTCCTTTTGGCCTGGATCACTGCAGGACGGCTTCCAATGCCCAGAATTCCGGAACTTCCCTTATCAATTACTTCATATTCCAACTGATCGCTGGTAATTTCCAGTCGGATTAAAGCCTGCGTAATTGCTTCATCCAAATTTTTCGCAGATATTTTAATAAATTCCACAGCAGTCGCCTCCTATTTCTTACTTTTATTGTTATAATCCTTTACCATATTTGCTTTTGCTGCGAGACTGCCTGGCTTAGCAGATTTGTTCTGGTAATATTCCGTAGAGTCCTTTACATTACCGCCTTTTTCGTCTTTGTTTAAATTTGGCCTATTCTGATTTGCCGTATTCGGACGCTTAATGTTCTTGGTATTGACGTTTGCCTTATCGCTCAGAGGAGGAAGACCCTTCCTCGCTCTCTTCTTATTCGTCTTTTCAATGTTCTGCTTAATCAGCTCCTCGATCGAAACTTTCTTCATATACTGATTAATGAATAATTGCTGCACGATCATAACCACATATTGGATACACCAGTAGAGACCCAGGAAGGCCGGCAGTGTAATACCCATGAATACGGAAAAAAGCGGCATAATATTGTTCATCGTCTTCATGCTGTTAGCCATCTGTCCTTCGCCCATACTTGGCTGATTCTGCATCGTAAGCCGCATGGACAAGAAGGAAAATACACCGGCCAAGATCGGAATAATCAAAGCAAAGGACAGCTTAAACCCAGGAGCTTCCAGCAGATTAATCCCTAAGAACATATGAATCCGCTGATATTGTTCTGCGGAATAAGTGGCCAGCTGAGGCACATAATTTTTAATATCTGCAATAACCGGATACAAGGCAAATATAATAGGCATCTGAATTAAAGAAGGAAGGCAGCCGGCCGTCATGGACGTACCATATTTGTCATAAAGCTGCTGCTGCTCCATCTGCATTTTCTGAACCGATGCCTGATCCTTTCTACCGGCATATTTCTTCTGAATTGCCTGGAGCTCCGGTGACATTACTGCATTCATTTTCGAGAATTTCTGCTGCTTAATGGTAATTGGCAATAAAAGCATCTTTGTAATAATCGTAAATACAATTATGCACACGCCGATATTCTCAATTCCAATACCGCTGAGTACAATAAAGATTCCCTGCATAATATAGCCAAAGACCCACGCTACCTGCTTAACAATAGGCCAATTTCCCATCCCGACCGCAGTAGTGGTTTCTGTGAGTGATAAAAAAGTCATGGTTTCCTCCAATTAACAATATTCTTTGTGCCTGCCCACTTATTGCAGCGGCATGTGTTTACACTACCTAAGGTACCGGATCATAGCCTCCCTTTGAAAACGGGTTGCAGCGTAAAATTCTCCATAACGACAAAGCGCCCCCTTTTATTGCACCATATTTTTCAATTGCTTCTATGGCGTACTGGGAGCAGGTAGGAAAATATTTACAGGAACCATATTGCTTGAAAGGCGAGATATATCTTCTATAAAATCGAATACATACAATCATGATTTTTCTCATAGATTCTCACCTTCCGAATCGACAATATTATGATGTTTTCCTAAGTGCAGCAAAGCACTTTCAATTTTGTGATAATCCTTATCCTTTGCATCTTGTCTGGCAATGATAACAATATCATAACCAGTCCTCCACCATTCTAGATGGGTTCGGAAACTTTCCTTAATTAATCGCTTAACTCTGTGCCTTACGACACTGTTTCCGACTTTCTTACTAACAGAAATACCAATTCTGTTCTCCTGATCCTGGCCTCTTTCTAAAATATACATGACGAGAATCTTATTCCCGTAAGATTTACCCTGCCGGTAAACCCGTCCAAAATCATCATTCTTCTTTAACGAAACAAATCGTTCCATCTTAACTCCCACGGAAGAAGACATTCCTTTCTTAATCAGGAAATCACCATTTCCTTTTATTAGGAAAAGAATAGACCACATATCTGCGGCCTACGCTGAAAGCTGTTTTCTTCCTTTTGTTCTTCTGGAAGCCAGTACTTTTCTTCCGCCTGCGCTGCTCATTCTGGCTCTGAAGCCATGAACCTTTGCTCTGGATCTCTTTTTAGGCTGAAATGTCATTTTCATCTGCATACACCTCCTATCTCTACAGAATAGCATTACTATTATATGAGAAACCCCTATTCCAGTCAAGCTATTTTTTTAATAAGCGGGCCGGATCGGGAAATTTGTAACCTATATTCCTATTCTGACATGCTTCGAACACTTCTACGCAATAAACACAAAATTATCCACAAATTGTGTATTACTTGTTGATAACTAGTTGATATTTTATATTTTTTTATTAAAATCGACGTTTTTCCTGCTTTTTTTTCGTGGATAAGTTATACACAGCCATCTTTTTTCCGTAAACTTTTTCTTAAATCTCATTGAAAAATCATAGAATCTAAGTTACAATAAAGAAGTGCTGAAAGCACTATTCGGATTGATCGTCAGATTAGGCCGAGACCCCTACAATATTTACCATGGTGATTTATGCACTTATTTTGAAATTGCATGAGGAAGATGCAATTCTTTTTTAGTATGTAACAAGTCAGGAGAACGGTATGGTGGAGAAATTAAAAGAAAATTGGGATAAAATTTTAGAAACTTTGAAAGAAGATCAGGAGTTATCGGATGTTTCCTTTAATACCTGGTTCGTTCCTTTACAATTAATTTCCGCCGACAGCAGCTCCGTCACCATCCTTTTTCCTGGCGACAATACCGGCGTTGGATATATCGAAAAAAAATACAAATTCTTCATTAAGATTGCAATTGAAGAGGTTACCGGACTAAAATATGATATTCAATTTGTGACTCCTACAAATTTGAAGCCGATAAAAGAAAAAAGAGGTTCCGCGGATTTAGCTTTGTCCACCAGTGCTAATCTGAATCCCCGTTATACCTTCGACTCTTTTGTAGTAGGTTCCAATAACAAAATGGCTCATGCCGCATCCCTTGCGGTAGCAGAATCTCCGGCGGAAATATATAATCCTCTCTTTATTTATGGAGGCGTGGGTCTTGGTAAGACGCACCTGATGCATTCCATTGCACACTTCATATTAAAAAAGGATCTTTATAAGAAGGTTCTTTATGTCAGCAGTGAGAAATTCACGAATGAGCTGATTGATGCAATTCGAAACAAAAATAATATCACGACTACAGAATTCCGGGAAAAATACCGGAGTGTCGATATTTTGCTGATTGATGATATTCAATTCATTACGAATAAAGAAAGTACACAGGAAGAAGTGTTCCATACCTTTAATGCTTTATATGAATCCAAGAAACAGATTATTATTTCCAGTGACCGGCCTCCAAAAGAAATTGAAACCCTGGAAGAACGTCTCCGCTCCCGTTTTGAATGGGGCCTTACGGTAGACATCGGTTCACCGGATTACGAGACCAGAATGGCGATTCTTCGTAAAAAGGAAGACATGGAAGGTTACAATATAGATAATGAAGTAATTAAATACATTGCTACGAATATAAAATCCAACATCCGTGAACTGGAAGGTGCCTTAACCAAGGTAGTGGCCACTTCCCGCTTAACCAAAAGTGAAATAACCATTGAGTTAGCCGAAGAGGCATTGAAAGACCGGATTTCCCCAAATCAGGTTAAGGAGATTACACCAGAACTGATCATTGAAGTCGTATCTGATCACTTCAATATTAATCCTTCTGACCTGGCCTCTGAGAAACGAACCAAGGAAATAGCTCATCCACGGCAGATTGCCATGTATCTCTGCTGTGATATGACAGCTGCTCCGCTGCAGATGATTGGAAAATACCTTGGTAAAAAGGATCATACCACAGTGATTCACGGCCGTGATAAAATAACCAAAGAACTGAAGAATAATGAGAACCTGCAGTATACCGTAGATGTATTAAAAAAGAAATTAAACCCGAGTTAAAAATCCACATGAAGCTGTTTATAAAGAGTGGACAAGCTGTTGATAAAAGAGACTGTATTTTTATTGTGGACAACCAGCAGGTTATCAACCTTCTATTCGCCACCTTTGCACAGAGTTATTCTTCCTTCAACTAAAGCACCCATAAGGGTTTTAGAGCTTATCCACTAATTCACACCGCCTAATACTATTATTACTAAGATCTTTTAATAAATATATCAATTATGGCGAAAAGGAGTTACCCACAATTATGAAATTATCATTTGATAAATCCTCTCTTATGAATGGAATCAATATTGTATTGAAAGCAGTTCCTTCTAAGACAACGATGCCGATCCTGGAGTGTATTTTGTTAGATGCAACAGATGAATCAATCAAGCTGACTGCCAATGATATGGAAATGGCAATCGAAACCAGGATTGAAGGAAATATTTTAGAAAAAGGAAAAGTAGCAATTGACGCGAAGCTTTTCTCAGAGATTATCCGGAAGCTTCCGGACAGTGAGATTGTAATAGAGGAGGAAAACGAGAACATCCGGATTTCCTGTGAAAAAACAAACTTTAAGATTTCCGGAAGACGGGGAGATGATTTTGTTGGTATGCCTTCTGTGGAGACAAACCAGTATATCTGCGTTTCCCAGTTTACTTTGAAGGAAATTATCCGGCAGACTATTTTTTCCATTGCTCCTAATGAGAATAATAAGCTGATGACCGGTGAGTTATTTGAAATCCAGGATGATAAGCTGAAGGTAGTATCTCTGGATGGACACCGTATTTCTATCCGGAATGTAGAGCTGAAGGATCACTATGAGAACCGTAAGGTAATTGTACCGGGTAAGACGCTGATTGAGATTAGCCGGATTTTGTCCGGGGATGCGGAGAAGGAAGTCTATATCTTCTTCAGTAAGAATCATATTTTATTCGAGTTTGACCAGACGGTGGTATTGTCTCGTTTGATTGAAGGAGAGTTCTTTAAGATTGACCAGATGATTTCCAGTGATTTTGAAACGAAGATTACAGTGAATAAGAAAGAACTTCTGGAATCCATTGAGCGTTCCGTTCTTTTGGTGCGTGAATCCGATAAAAAACCGATTATTATCAATATCCAAAATAATAATATGGAGCTTTCCCTGCATTCCTTGATTGGATCGATGCGGGAAGATATTCTGGGTCATCATACTGGTAAGGACTTGATGATTGGATTTAATCCAAAATTTCTGATTGATGCTTTGCGGGTAATAGACGATGAAGAAGTTACGATTTATATGATGAATTCTAAAGCTCCCTGCTTCATTCGGGACAATGAAGGCAGATACATTTATTTGATTCTCCCGGTGAACTTTATAGCAAATCGTTAAATACGAAGTCAGAAAGGCGAAGTATGGAAACCATTAAACTTAGAGAAGAATTTATAAAGCTCGGCCAGGCGCTGAAGGTGGCCGGATTTGCAGGATCCGGTGTGGATGCGAAAGATATGATTCTTCAGGGAATGGTAAAAGTAAACGGCGAAGTAGAAACAAGACGCGGACGAAAGCTGATAGATGGAGATGAGATTCTGTTTGAAGGACAGACGATCAAAATCGTGAAATGATTATAAAATCGCTGGAATTAAAAAATTACCGCAATTTAGAAGATGTACAGATGGATTTTAGTGAAGGGATTAATCTTTTGTATGGAGATAACGCCCAGGGGAAGACTAACATTTTAGAATCCATCTATTTGTGTGGGACTTCCAAATCCCACCGGGGTTCAAAGGATCGGGAAATTATCCGCTTTGAGGATGAGGAATCCCATATAAAAATGCTTCTCAGTAAACGGGAGATTTCTTATCGGATTGATATGCACCTGAAGAAGAACCGTACAAAGGGCGTAGCAGTCAATGGAATGCCGATCCGCAGGATCACAGAATTATTTGGAATTTTAAATGTTATTTTCTTTTCTCCGGAGGATTTGAATATAATAAAGAGTTCGCCCTCGGAAAGAAGAAGGTTTATTGATTTAGAACTTTGTCAATTGGATAAAATATATACATATAATTTGATAAATTATAACAAAATTGTAAACCAGAGAAATAAAATCCTTAAGAAAACCGATGGGGACTGGGTAGATCTTTTAGATACATGGGATCAGCAAATGGTTCAATACGGCACTTATTTAATCAGCAGAAGGCAGCAGTTTATTGCAGAACTGAATGAAATTATTTGCCATATACATGCAGGACTTACCAATGAAAAGGAAGAAATTAGGCTGGTATATATGCCAAATATAGAAGAGAGTCATTTCGAAAAAGTTTTAAAAAAAGAAAGAGAAAGAGACCTTAAGGCAAAGGTATCGCTGACAGGGCCTCACCGGGATGATTTAAAATTTATGATCAATGAGATTGATGTAAGAACTTTTGGTTCTCAGGGACAGCAGCGTACGGCAGCACTTTCGCTCAAGCTTTCGGAAATTGAACTGGTAAAAAATAAAGTAAAAGATTTACCGGTTTTGCTGTTGGATGATGTTCTTTCCGAATTGGATTCGGGACGTCAGACCAGACTTTTACAGAGTATTACAGGGATTCAGACAATGGTCACATGTACAGGTTTAGATGATTTTGTGCAGCATTGTTTTCATATAGATAAGACCTTTCATATCGAAGATGGAAGCGTAATAGGAGGTTTCAATGAGTAACAGTAACAATCAGCAGGAATATGGTGCGGATCAGATACAGATTTTGGAAGGCTTGGAGGCCGTAAGAAAACGTCCCGGTATGTATATCGGCAGCACGTCTTCAAGAGGTCTCCATCATTTAGTATATGAGATTGTCGATAATGCGGTGGATGAAGCACTGGCAGGTGCCTGTGATACAATTAATGTTCAGATCAATGAAGATAATTCCATTACAGTAGAGGATAATGGCCGTGGTATTCCGGTAGGAATTAATTCCAAAGCCGGTGTCCCTGCAGTAGAAGTAGTATTTACGATTTTTCATGCAGGTGGTAAATTCGGAGGCGGGGGATATAAGGTATCCGGTGGTCTTCACGGCGTAGGTGCTTCGGTTGTAAATGCTCTGTCCGAATGGCTGGAGGTAGAAATCTGCAGCGAAGGAAGTGTTTATATGCAGCGTTATGAAAGGGGGAAGGTGGTACAGCCCCTGAAAGTAATCGGCACTTGTAAAAAGACAAAGACCGGTACGAAGGTATCCTTTCTTCCGGATGCGGATATTTTTGAAGAGACTGTATACGAATATGATATTTTAAAGCAGCGTCTCAGAGAGACGGCTTTCCTGACGAAGAATCTGAAGATTGTACTTCGGGATGACCGGGAGGAGAAGAAAGAGAAGACCTTCCACTATGAAGGCGGCATTAAGGAGTTTGTGGAATATCTGAATAAGAGTAAGACTTCTCTGTATAATACGGTGGTTTACTGCGAAGGAACAAAGGATAATGTCTATGTAGAAGTGGCTTTTCAGCATAACGATTCTTATACGGAGAGTACTTACGGTTTTGTAAATAACATTATTACTCCGGAGGGTGGTACCCATTTATCTGGTTTTAAGGCAGCTTTGACGAAGACCTTTAATGATTATGCCAGAAATAATAAGCTGCTAAAGGATAATGAGACCAATTTATCCGGTGATGATATCCGGGAAGGCTTGACGGCAATTGTCAGCATTAAACTCGAGGATCCTCAGTTCGAAGGCCAGACGAAGCAGAAGCTTGGCAACAGTGAGGCCAGAGGTGCTACCGATACGATTGTCAGTGAACAGGTAACCTATTTCCTCGAGCAGAATCCGTCGATTGCGAAGATCATTTGTGAGAAGGCAATCTTGGCCCAGCGTGCCAGAGCAGCGGCCAGAAAGGCAAGAGATCTGACCAGAAGAAAAACGGCATTAGATGGTATGACACTGCCGGGCAAGCTGGCAGACTGCTCAGACAAGAATCCGAAGAATTGTGAAATCTACATCGTAGAAGGAGATTCCGCGGGTGGAAGCGCTAAATCGGCCCGTTCCCGGAATACTCAGGCGATTCTGCCGTTGCGTGGTAAGATATTAAATGTAGAAAAAGCACGGCTTGACAAAATCTATGCCAATGCGGAGATTAAAGCCATGATCACGGCTTTCGGAACGGGTATTCATGACGATTTTGATGTCAGCAAGCTGCGTTACCACAAGATTATTATTATGACGGATGCGGACGTAGACGGCGCGCATATCAGTACGCTTCTTCTGACCTTCCTGTATCGCTTCATGCCGGAGCTGATCCGGCAGGGGTATGTATATCTGGCACAGCCTCCTTTGTATAAGGTGGAGAAGAGTAAAAAGGCCTGGTATGCCTACAGCGATGATGAACTTGATAAAATTCTCGTAGAAATCGGGCGGGACAGCAATAATAAGATCCAGCGTTACAAAGGCCTTGGTGAAATGGATGCGGAGCAGCTTTGGGAAACTACGATGGATCCAGAGAGGAGGATTCTGCTGCGTGTCGTTATCGACGAAGAAGCAGAATCGGAAATCGACGTTACCTTTACCACACTGATGGGAGATAAGGTAGAACCCCGCAGAGAGTTTATCGAGGCAAACGCCAGATTTGTCAAGAATCTGGATATTTAATGGAGGATAAAAATGGACGCAACCATCTTTGATTTTGATAAGATTCATGAAGTGGATCTGAAGAAGACCATGGAAGATTCTTACATCGACTATGCCATGAGCGTAATTGCCGCCCGTGCGCTGCCGGATGTAAGAGATGGTCTGAAGCCGGTGCAGCGCAGAATCTTATATTCCATGATTGAACTGAACAACGGTCCCGACAAGCCTCACCGTAAGTGTGCCCGTATTGTCGGTGATACTATGGGTAAATATCACCCCCATGGTGACAGCTCCATCTACGAAGCACTGGTAAAGCTGGCACAGGATTTTTCTACCCGCTATCCCTTGGTAGACGGACATGGAAACTTTGGATCCATAGACGGTGACGGTGCGGCCGCCATGCGTTATACGGAAGCCCGCCTTAGCAAGATTTCTATGGAAATGCTGGCAGATATCGGGAAGAATACAGTAGATTTTACGCCGAACTTTGATGAAACGGAGAAGGAGCCTGTGGTTCTTCCTTCCCGCTATCCGAATCTCTTGGTCAACGGTACCTCCGGTATTGCCGTAGGTATGGCAACGAATATTCCTCCCCACAATCTACAGGAGGTCATTCGGGCAGTCGTTCGGATTATTGATAATCAGGTTATGGATAACCGGGGAACCGATATTGAAGAGCTGCTTTCGATTGTGAGGGGACCGGATTTTCCTACCGGCGCCACCATTATGGGCAAAGCCGGCATTGAAGAAGCTTACCGCACCGGCCGCGGTAAAATCCGGGTCCGTGCCGTAACCGATATTGAGGCCATGGCAGGCGGTAAGAACCGTATCGTAGTAACTGAGCTTCCTTATATGGTGAATAAGGCACGGTTAATTGAGAAAATTGCAGATCTGGTAAAAGAAAAGAAGATTGACGGCATTACGGACCTGCGGGATGAATCTGACCGTACCGGCATGCGGATCTGTATTGAGCTGCGTCGTGACGTAAATGCTAATATTATTTTGAATCAGCTCTATAAGCATACGCAGCTAATGGATACCTTTGGCGTTATCATGCTGGCCTTGGTAAATCAGGAACCCAAGGTATTGAACCTCTCCGAGATGCTCCATTATTACCTGGATCATCAAAAGGAAGTGGTTACCAGAAGAACCCAGTATGATCTGAATAAGGCAGAAGAACGTGCTCATATTTTACAGGGCTTATTAATTGCCCTTGACAATATTGACGAGGTAATCCGGATTATCCGTGCATCTGCCAATACGCAGGCTGCAAAGCAAGGATTGATTGAACGTTTTGGATTAACGGATGTACAGGCTCAGGCGATTGTGGATATGCGTCTGCGGGCTCTCACCGGTCTGGAACGGGAGAAGCTGGAGAATGAATACCAGGAGCTGCAAATCCGTATTGCAGAGTTAAAAGCGATCCTGGCAGATGAGAAGAAGCTTTTGCTGGTAATTAAAGAAGAGATTATGATTATCGGCGAGAAATTCGGAGATGAGAGAAGAACGCAGATTGGCTTTGATACGGATGATATTTCCATCGAAGATCTGATTCCTGATGAGCCCACTGTGATTGCTATGACCAATTTGGGTTACATCAAGCGCATGAGTGTAAGTAACTTCAAGAATCAGCACCGCGGCGGGAAGGGAATTAAAGGAATGCAGACCATCGAAGAGGATTATATCGAAGATCTGCTGATGACCACGAATCATCATTACATTATGTTCTTTACGAATCTTGGTAAGGTGTACCGGCTTAAGACCTATGAAATTCCAGAGGCCGGTCGTACCTCCAGAGGTACGGCAATTGTAAATCTGATTCAGATTGCACCGGGTGAAAGGGTGACCGCTGTAATTCCTATTAAGGAATACCGCGAAGGCCGGTATCTGTTTATGGCAACGAAGAATGGTATGGTGAAGAAAACCTCCATCCAGGATTATGAAAACATCCGTAAATCCGGACTGGCTGCCATTACGCTGAAGGATAATGACGAATTGATCGAAGTAAAGTTCACGGATAATGAAAGAGATATTATTCTGGTAACAAAAGGCGGTATGTGTATCCGTTTCCATGAGACCGATGTAAGACCTACCGGCCGTGTATCCATGGGCGTCATTGGAATGAAGCTGGATAAGAAGGACGAAGTAATCGGAATGCAGATGCATACCCAGGGTGATTCCCTGCTGATTGCCTCAGAGAATGGTATGGGTAAGAAAACGCTGCTGGCGGAATTCTCTCCCCAGAACCGCGGCGGCAAGGGCGTAAAGTGCTATAAGATCAATAACCGGACCGGTAATTTAGTGGGTGCCAAGGCTGTTAAGGACGGGCAGGAAATCATGCTGATTACGACAGGGGGCATCATTATCCGCATCAACGTATCGGATATCTCGACTTTAGGGCGCATTACCTCCGGTGTAAAACTAATCAATATGGAGAAAGATATCACCGTTGCAAGCATTGCAAAGGTAAGAGAAGGCAGCTCTAAGGAATCCGATGAACAGGTTCTCTTAGATCTGGAGAAGGATTCCCAATAATTTCGGCTATAACCAATGGACATCCAGCCAAAGATAAGGAGAAATGCATATGGCGTTTAAAATCATTACCGATTCCGCCACCGATATGCCGGTCAGCATTCGGGAAAAGTATAACCTTCATGTAATTCCCACTCCGTTTATTGTAAACGGGGTGGATTACCTGGATGGTGAAAAGATGAGTACAGCAGAATTCTATCGTCTGCTGGAAGATAACAAGAATGAAATTTCGACCTATCATATTAATTCTTTTATGTTTCGAAATGCATTTGAACCTTATGCAAAAGCAGGAGATGAGGTATTATACTGCTGCTTTTCTACGGGAATTGCAGGTACCTTTAATGCAGCGAATATTGCGAAGCGAGAGCTGTTAGAGGAATATCCCGATTTTAAGCTTACCATTGTGGACTGCAGAGGGGCTTCCCTGGGCTTTGGCCTGATTGTGTATAAGCTTTTAAAAATGCAGGAAAACGGTGCGTCGAAAGAATTAATTTTGGAAGCGGTGGAGTATTATGTCTCTCATATTCGTCATGTATTTACGGTAGAGACGCTGCATTATCTGATTAAAGGCGGCCGGATTGGCCGGGTAGCAGGAACAGTAGGAGAAGCACTGGACCTGAAACCAATTATTATTGTAAATAAAACAGGAGCTTTGGAATCCATCGAAAAGGTCCGTGGAAGGAAGAAATCCCTGAAGGCTTTAGTGGATTATGTGGAAGCAAATGCCGCAGATCCCATGGATCAGGTGTTTGGCATATGCCATGGTGAGGACCCGGAGACATTAGAAATTGCAAAATCCATGCTACTGGAAAGAATCCAGCCGAAGGAACTACTTACCACATGCGTGGGTTGCGCAATTGGTGCCCACACCGGGCGGGGTGTACTTGGAATTTTATTCTTTGATGCTTCGGACGGAAAGTATGCAGAGTATTTAAAATAGCCTTAAATGCCCTCCGGATGTGCCGGTATGGCCATGCGGTATTAGGAGACAAAAATGAGGATTATCCATACAAAGGAAATTATACGTACCATAAAAGATATGTGCAGTGAAGCCAATCATTATCTCTCAACGGATATGGCAGAGGCTTTGGCCGCCGCTGAACAGGTAGAAACCTCTCCTCTGGGGAGAGAGATTCTCGGCCAGCTGCAGGAGAATCTGGACATCGCGGCTTCCGCACAAATTCCGATCTGTCAGGATACGGGACTGGCGGTGGTATTTGTAGAAATCGGGCAAGAGGTTCTGGTAGAAGGAGGAAATCTGACGGACGCGATTCATGAGGGTGTGCGGCAGGGATACCAGGAAGGTTTTCTGCGGAAATCCGTCGTGAGGGATCCTATTTACCGGGGGAATACCAGGGACAATACCCCGGCTGTGATCCATTATGAAATTGTACCGGGAGATGAACTGAATATTACCGTAGCGCCAAAGGGTGCCGGAAGTGAGAACATGAGCCGCATTTTCATGCTAAAGCCTGCCGATGGTATCGAAGGGGTAAAAGAAGTCATTTTAAATACGGTTAAAGAAGCTGGGCCTAATGCCTGCCCTCCGATGGTTATTGGAGTAGGAATTGGCGGAACCTTTGAAAAATGTGCCCTAATAGCCAAAAAAGCTTTAACCAGAGATCTTTATGACAGTCCTTCTCTTCCTTATGTAGAAGAATTGGAAAAAGAAATGCTGGAGAAGATTAATGAGCTGGGAATCGGGCCGGCAGGATTAGGCGGTACTGTAACGGCATTGGCCGTTAATATTGAGGTCTACCCTACGCACATCGCCTGTCTTCCTGTAGCGGTTAATATCTGCTGCCATGTCAATCGCCATGTAAGGAGGATCCTGTAATGAAAAAGAAACTTACAACACCTCTGACAAAAGAAATGATACAAGATCTCCACGCCGGAGACGTGGTGTTGCTTACCGGAACGATCTACACGGCCAGAGATGCCGCCCACAAGCGGATGATTGAAACACTGGATGCAGGTAAGGAACTGCCGATTCCGATTAAAAACACCATTCTATATTATATGGGACCTACTCCCGCCAGGGACGGATGTCCGATTGGCTCTGCCGGTCCCACGACGGCCGGCCGTATGGACCGCTATGCTCCCCGTCTGTTGGATCTGGGGTTATCCGGAATGATTGCAAAGGGAAAGCGAAATCAGGAAGTGAAGGATGCGGTGGTCCGGAATGGCGCCGTGTATTTTGCAGCCGTAGGGGGAGCGGGAGCTCTTTTATCCCAGCGGATTAAGCGGTCAATCGTGATGGCCTACGATGATCTGGGAACAGAGGCGATCCGAAAATTAAAGGTAGAAGATTTCCCTGTAATTGTGGTAATGGACTCCCAGGGAAATGATTTATACGAAACAGCGGTAATCGAGTATCAGAAGCTTCCGTAGCGTGAATATACCGGAAGCTGGCAATTTTCCTCAACCAGGTGGAATGCACATAATAGGTGAAAGGAGTTGCTGTTTGCATGAGAACAATTATAGTAGATGACAATCCCATTACCAGGGAAATATTTCTAAACAATGCAGAGGAGATTCCGTTCATTGAAGTGACAGGATCTTTCGGCGATGTAAAAGAAGCCTTAATACACAGCCAGATTAACAAGGTTGATTTGGCGGTACTGGATGTCTGGGATGGAGAAAGAAACGGGACGTATTTAGGAGAGCAGCTGAAAGATTTGAATCCAGATATTATTCTCATCTATATTACCGGGCCGGATGAATTGAGCCTGGCCCTGGAATCCATTCGCCTGACGGCAGCAGCTTATCTGCTTCGTCCTTACCAGCCCGAGGATCTGCATTATGCGCTGGATACGGCAAAACTTTTATCAACCAAGCGGAAGAGGCGGGTTTATGCCAGAACATTCGGCCATTTTGATCTGTTTATCGATGGAAAACCGACGGAGTTTAAGTCTTCAAAGGCTAAAGAACTGCTGGCATTACTGGTTGACCGACAGGGCGGTATTGTCACGAATGACCAGGCAATTGGGACGCTTTGGGATTACCGGGCGAATGATAATGCCTCCCAGAGCCTGTACTCGAAGGTAAGAAAGTCCCTTCAGAATCAATTGCTGGAAATGCAGGTGGACCGGATTCTGATTGTCACCAGAAAGGGCTGCAGTCTGAACATGGATGAGCTGGATTGTGACCTGTATCAGTTGATGAGAGGCGAGGAGGAAATCAAAAAGCATTTTTATGGCTTGTACATGGTAGACTACAGCTGGGCAGAATATAGGATACCAGGATTAGAGCGCCTGGTGAATGGAGAAAAAGGTTAGAAGCGGAAGTTTCTAGCTTTTTTCTTTTTGTGGACACATAATGCTCACTTTTGCTAACAATTCAAGATCTATTCCTTTTGTATTCCATTATAAGGAAATTTTCAATCAAGAAATATTCCAGAATTAACTGCTATAATGAATAGACAAAATATATAAAAGCACATCAAAATCAGAATCAAGGTAAAACAAATCCGAATAAACCGCAACAATTTAATAAATCCACCAGTTAATAGATAATTACACGAACCAAAAATGATACAAATAATCAAGGCGTGTTGTGGAAGGAGGAACGACATGGAGTATATCCGTATGATATTTGAGCGGGGCGGTGAATTAACCGTTGGCTTGAATGAGAAGAAGGCGCCCCAAACGGTAAAGAGCATTTTAGAAAGCATTCCCTGTGAAAGTATCCTAAAGCACTCCCGATGGTGCGGAAGAGAAATCTATCTGGATTTTTATTCAAGGGAACTTCCGCCAAAGGAAAATAACACCTGTATCGTCAGTAAATTTGATGTGGCCTATTGGCGGGAAAGCTGGAGTGAGGAAGGCTTTGGGAGTGTACGGCCGGGAGAAGCCTTGTCTTTCTATTATGGGCCGGAACATTTGTCTTATCATGGCGGATTTATCCACGTGAATGTCATTGGGAGAGTTTTATGGGAACAAGAGGAAATGCTTGATAAAATTGGCAAGAGAATTTGGCAGAGTGGTATCGAGAAGGTATGGCTCGAAAGATTATAAATAAAGTAACTGCAGGTAAAGCAATGAAAAAGAAGAAGGGAGTTTATTATGGGAAGAATGTTTAAAAAAGTAATGGCATTGGGATTGGTACTTACCATGATCCTGCTGTCATCCTGCGGAGGCGGGGACAGTCAGACAAATGGAACTACCAGTCCGGCCGGTCAGACTGGTGGGGAGACTACGCAGAGCGAAAAGATTGTCCGCATTACGGCGTCGTTTCCCCTGCAAAGTGATCCGGCGGTTGCCAGTAACGCCGTCGAAGCGGCGGTGATGTTTAATGTGTACGATACGCTGGTATTTCCGGATGTTGACGGCACAATCGTTCCCCATCTGGCGGAAGAGTGGAGTGTCAGTGATGACGGTTTGACGTATACGTTCCAAATTCGAAAAGGGGTTAAATTTCACGATGGATCGGAAATGACCGCGGAGGATGTGGCCTTTAGCATGAACCGACTGATTACCATCGGCGAAGGCTTCTCTTATCTGTTCATCCCCTATGTAAAGGAAGCCGTGGCAACCGATGAATATACGGTGGAATTTCATATGAAGCAGACCTTTGGTCCTTTCCTATCATCACTGGTTCGAATGAGTGTATTGAACAAAGAAATTGTTATGAATAACCTGGGCGAAGGCCCTTATGGTGAGTTTGGTGATTATGGGAAGGCTTACCTCTTGACTGCGGATGCAGGGTGTGGCCCCTATACGATTACGTCGGTAAGTGTCTCAGAGAGTATGACGGCCGAGAAATTTGCGGATTACTATCTGGGATGGGGCGAAAACAATCCGGAAAAGATCCAATTTGTAGCGGTGAATGATTCGGCTACGATTCGGACGCTGATGTCGAACCGGGAACTGGAAATTACCGATGAGTGGCAATCGATGGAGAATCTGAATACGCTGTCGGCAATTGACGGAATTGATGTAACCAATATGTACACCGGTGCAGTTGTTAACCTTGAAATGAATACGGCCATTGCCCCGACGGATGATATCCATTTCCGCAAAGCGCTGGCATATTTGATGGATTATGCGACGGTTACATCCTCTATCTATCCGGATGCCAAGCAGGCGAAGGGGCCTGTTTCCGCTTCTTATCAGGGAAGTGACGATACCTTATTCCAGTATCGCTACGATCTGGAGAAGGCTCTCGAAGAATTAAAGCAATCGCCCTATTATGATCAGCTGGCGGATTATCCCATTACGATTGAATGGAGCGCCGACGTTCCGGATGAAGAGAAGATTTGTCTGTTGCTGCAGCAATCCTGCGCGGAGGCAGGAATTACCCTGAACATACAAAAATCACCGTTTGCGACACTGATTGCCAATGCGGCTACACCGGAAACCACGTCACATATTACAATTATGTATCCCAGCGACAGTTATGCGGAAGCAGGGTCGGTATTATCTCTGCGTTATCATTCCACAACCTCCGGAACCTTTACCCAATTTGAGTGGCTGTTGAATGATGAAATAGACGCGGCGATTGAGGAGTCCCTGCAGACCCTGGACCAGAGTGCCCGGCTGAAAAAGTACCAGCAGATTCAGCAGGATCTCGTGGCGCTCTGTCCGACGATCTGGGTCTGTGAATGGGCAGAAATGCGCGCATACCAGTCGGGTTATCTGTATTGGCCGGAAGCAGAACAGGCCAAGGCAGGCGGCATTAATGCCCCGATTATGGGCCGCAGCATGTATTGCCGGACGATGGAGTTTATTAATTAGCGGCAGAATGGAGGTAAAGATGAAGACATTAAAATTCATACTGCACCGTTTCCTTTGGTCTCTCTTCGTTCTCTTCGGACTGTCCATCCTTATTTTCTGCATCGCCAGGGTTATTCCTGGCGACGCGGCTACAATGGCTTTAGGAACAAGGGCGACGGAGGAGGCGAAGGAAATGTACCGGGAACAAAACCATCTCAATGAATCGCTCCCGGTACAATACGTGTATTGGCTGAAAAGTGCCGTTCAAGGTGATTTTGGCCAATCCACCCAGACAAGGCGGGCAGTGGCAACCGATATCAAAGAATTTCTTCCGGCTACGCTGGAGCTGATTTTATTTGCGGCAATTCTGGAGATTGTCGGCGGAATTCTCCTGGGCGTTCTTTGCGCCCGTTATGCAGGAAGCTGGTTTGATAATCTGATCCGGATCGTATCCTATGTGGGAATCTCGGTTCCGGCCTTTGTGTGGGCAATTATCTTTATGCTGCTGTTTTCATTCCTCTGGCCTATTTTGCCGACCATTGGACGAATTAGCGCGGGTTACACGGTTCCCAGCGTGACAGGGTTTATGCTGATTGATTCACTGCTGGCGGGCAACTTTGCTGCTATGGGAGATGCCTTTAAACATTTGATTATGCCCGGAACCGCGCTGGCCCTTACCGGTATTGCTCAGTCGGCCAGAATTACCAGAGGAAGTATGATGGAAAATGTCAATAAGGATTACGTTGGTTCCGAAATTGCTTCCGGTATGCCGCTGCGCCGGGTCTATGCCCGCTACGTGCTGCGTCCGGCGGCGGCTCCGACCATTGCCATTATTGCCTTGGATATTGCCGCGATGCTTGGAAATGCTTTCTTAGTGGAAGTGATATACAGCTATCCGGGAATCTCAAAATATGGCATCAACGCCATTTTAAATAAGGACCTCAATGCGATTGTGGCAGTTGTATTGATTATCGGAATTACCTTTCTTCTGGTCAATATCTTAGTGGATCTCATATCATCTGTATTGGATCCACGAATACGCGCGTAAGGAGGAGGTGGATTCATGACAAATCGTAGGTCAAACGTAACAGCAGAAGCAGAACGCCAGGCCAGAAAACGGGCACGGGTTGAAAATATAAAAAGAAGCTGGTATAAATTTTCCCGCAATAAAATGTCGGTCGTGGGATTGGTAATCGTGATCTTGATCGTTTTGGTAGCAATCTTTCAGGAAGCCATTGCCCCTTATCCCCAGCACGCCAGGCAATATGTGGATTTTATTAATGCGAACAAAGCACCTTGTGGACAATTCCTGTTAGGAACGGATGCATATGGCCGGGATATTCTAAGCCGGATCATCTTTTCTTTCCGCAATGCGCTGACGATGGCACTGGGAGTATTATTGGTCTCTGTTCCGATTGGTGTGATTATGGGTTTAATTGCCGGATACTATAAGAACCGCATTGGTTCTACCCTAATCATGCGGATCATCGATATCTTCCTGTCACTGCCGTCGTTAGTACTGGCCCTGGCGGTGGCAGCCCTGCTGGAACCAAATCTATTTAACTCGATGATGGCCCTGACCTTCTCCTGGTGGGCTTGGTATGCACGATTAATATACGGTAAGGTCTCATCGATCCGCAATGAATATTACATCCAGTCGGCAGAACTAATTGGTGTCGGTAAGATTCGTATTCTGTTTCAGGAGATTCTCCCCAATTGCTTTTCGACTATTTTGACCAAGATGACGCTGGACATGGGTGTGGTCATCCTGATGGGGGCTTCTCTAAGCTTTGTCGGCTTGGGTGAGCAGCCGCCCAATCCGGCCTTGGGAACGATGATTTCAGACGGGTACAAAACCCTTCCGGACAATTGGTGGTTAACGCTGTTCCCGGCGCTGGCAATTATGCTGATTGTGCTGGCATTTAATCTGCTGGGGGACGGCATCAGCGATATGATGAGTTCAGGGGAGGGATGAGTATGGAAAAGAACAGCACATTGCTAGATATCCAGAACCTGTACATCCACTATAGGGTTTATGGAGGAACTACCAAGGTTGTCGATGGAGTGAATTTTCAGGTAAAAACCGGCCAAAAGATTGGTTTGGTGGGAGAAAGCGGATGCGGTAAGACCACCATGGTTCGTTCAATTCTTCAGGTCCTTCCCCTGCAGGCCAGGATTCCGGAGGGACGTATCCTGTTTGACGGGGATTCCATCTTACAAATGAAGCGCAAGGAACTGAATCAGGTCAGAGGACAAAAACTTTCGATGATTTTCCAGGACCCAACCGCCTCCCTCAATCCGGTCTTTACGGTAGGGAGCCAAATTGAAGATACGATTCGGTATTCGGGTTTGGTGGAAGGAAATAATAAAAAGGTGATTCGTGAAAAGGCCGTGCAGGCATTGAAGGATTGTGCGATGCCTGATCCGGAACGAATTCTGACGTGTTATCCCTTTCAGTTATCCGGCGGTATGCGTCAGCGTGTGTGCATTGCCATGGCCCTGGCCACTGCCAGTAAATTAATGATTGCAGATGAGCCCACGACAAATCTGGATGTTACCATTCAGGATCAGGTTCTTCGCCTCATTCGGGAGCTTTGTGATCAGAAGCAGATGTCTTTGATTTTGATTACGCACTCTTTGGGCGTGGCGCGCCTGATGACGGATTGGATCTATGTCATGTATGCCGGCCAGATTGTCGAGAAGGCGGTTACGGCCAGAATATTTGAGCATCCATATCATCCGTATACAAAGGGATTGATGGCATCAATTCCCAAATTAACCGGCGAGGGAATTATGAAGGGTATTCCCGGAAAGCTTCCGGACTATTTGAATCCACCGAAAGGCTGCCGTTTTCAGGACCGGTGCGAAAAGGCAATGGATAAATGCCGGCAGCAAAAGCCGTCCCTGTTTTCGGTAAAAGAGGATCACCAGGTAGCCTGTTTTCTGTATGAGACGAAGGCAGGAGAACAGGAGGTGGAGGTACATGGCTAGTAGTATGTTGACCGTTCGGAATATGAAAAAATATTTTCCTACCGGTAAGGAAGGAAAATTTGTCAAAGCAATCGACGATATCAGTTTTGATATACGGAAAAATGAAGTGGTTGGTTTGGTCGGTGAAAGTGGTTCCGGTAAAAGTACCACAGCATACACCATTATGGGTATGCACGCCATTACTGAGGGTACGGTTACCTTTCAGGGACAGGATATTTCCATGCCGGCGGTAAAGCGCTCGGGTGAGCTGAAAAGGCAGCTGCAGATCGTTTTTCAGGATCCAGGGACCTCGCTGAACCCCCAGCGCAATGTGGGCCAGATTCTGCGGGTGCCGCTGCAGGTACATAAGATGGTCCCCCAAAATCAGCAGCTTAAGCGGGCCGAAGAGCTTTTAGCGCTGGTGGGGATGGAGCCGGAGACCGTGTACCGGTATCCCAAGTCTTTGGGCGGTGGCGAGCGGCAGCTGATCGCTATTGCCAGGGCATTGGCCAGCAGCCCATCACTGATGGTCTTGGATGAACCGACCTCCTCACTGGATGTATCGATTCAGGCCAAGATTATCAATACTCTTATGGATTTACAGAAACAAATGAAAATGTCATACCTGTTTATTACCCATGACATGAGTTTGATGCGGAATATTGCCGATCGCATTGCCGTTATGTATTTGGGACGAATTATGGAAATGGCGCCGGCAAAGGATTTTTTTGAGAAACCGCAGCATCCCTATACGAAGATGCTGATCTCCTCGATTCCGGTTACATTGGAAAGGGAAGAGCAGTTAAAGCCGGACAGCATTCAATCCCGGGGTGAGATCCCAAGTCCGGTGGATATTCCTCCGGGATGCCGTTTTCAGGGCCGGTGTCCTTATGCAAAAGCGCTCTGCCAGGAAGAGGAACCGGAGATGAAGGAAAGATTTCCCGATCACTTTATCGCCTGTCATTATGCAAACGGTGAAATAATGGAACGAAAGGAAGGGCTTAGCAATGGCCAATAAAAAGTATCGTGTCTCAGCAGATATTGGGGGCACCTTTACTGATATTGTGTTCTATGATACGGAAACCGGAGAATATTTGGAAGGAAAGACTCTGACCACGCCGGAAAATTTGTCGAACGCCATTATCAATGGAATCGATGAACGGATTCAGGATTACCGGGATATTGAATTCTTTGTCCATGGGACCACATCCGGGCTCAATGCATTTCTCGAAAGACGGGGAGCCAAGGTGGCACTCTTGACTACAAAAGGGTTCCGCGATGTCTACGAAATCGCCAGGGGAAACCGCCCCCAGATGTATAATTTCCGTTATCAGAAAGCAAAGCCCCTGCTGGAGCGTCAGGATGTTTTTGAAATTGAAGAGCGGATAATGGCCGGCGGGCAGGAACTGGCACCCGTGTCGGAAGCCTCGGTAGCAGCCGCCGCAGAGCAGATTAAAGCAGGTGACTATACCTCCGTTGCCGTTTGCTTTATCAATGCTTATGACAATCCGGCTCATGAACTTGCGGCGGAACAGCTGCTGCAGCAATTTCTGCCGGACCATTCGATTTCTCTTTCACACCGTGTGGCCAGGGAGTGGCGGGAATATGAGAGAACCAGCACAACGGTTATTAATGCATACATAGCCCCCATTGTCCAACACTATCTAAACTCGCTGGAACAACGCATGGCAGATAAAAATTATCAGAAAAATGTTCATATTATGCAGAGCGGAGGCGGCGTTATTACCGCCGAGATCGCTAAGGAAACACCGATCCAGACCCTTTTGTCCGGCCCGGTCGGCGGGGCGGTAGGCAACCAGGCGATCTCCCAACTGTTAGGGTATAAGAACCTAATCGGGGTGGATATGGGCGGAACCAGCTACGATGTCAGTATGATTGTGGATGGCCGGCCGGATGTATCCACGGAGGTTAATCTGGAGGGATTTCCGATCATGGTCCCGATGGTAAATATTTATACCATTGGCGCCGGCGGCGGCAGTGTGGCCTGGCTCGAAGCAGGCGGGCTGCGTGTCGGCCCCCGCAGCGCCGGATCGGTGCCGGGACCGGCTTGCTATGGCAGAGGCGGTAAGCAGCCGACTATCACGGATGCCAATGCGGTGTTAGGACATATTGACCCGGATGGCTTTCTGGGAGGACGCATGACCCTGGACAAAGAGGCGGCGATTGAAGCCGTCAGGACTATCGCGGAGCCGTTAGGCATGAGTGTCAATGAAACGGCCGAGGGAATCTGTAAGATTGCCGATGCCAAGATGGCCGATGCAATTCGCCAGCTGACGATCCGGAAGGGCATTGATCCCAGAGAATTTGTGCTGGTGGCATTTGGTGGTGCCGGCCCGATGCATGCTTGCAGCACAGCGGAGGAACTGGACATTGAAACCGTCCTGATGCCGGAAATGCCGGGTATTTTTTCCGCTTGGGGAATGCTGCAGTCTGATATTCGACAGGATCTGAGCCGTACCATGCAATGCACCGTCAGCACCGCGGATTTAGCAGAAATGAAGGGTAAGTTCACGAAAATGATGGGCGAGGCGATGGCGCTTCTGGCGAAACAGCATATTACCAGGGAGCAGGCAGAATTTGTCCGCAGTGCGGATATGCGTTACCAGGGCCAGGAGTACACGGTGCGGGTGAATTTTGCGGGTGAAGAAGTTAACCAAGAAAGTATTCGCCGGTTGACCGACGCTTTCCACCAGCTTCATCAGCAGATTTATGGCCACAGCAATCCTGTCGGTGAAGTGGAGATTGTTACCCTGCGGCTGGTCGGCCTGGGTCGTCTTGGAAAAATCCAGAAGAAAAAGGCCGCTCTTACCAGCACAGCATCTCCGGAGCCGGTAAAAAACTTAAAGGCAATTTTCTACGGAAAAGAGTATGACGCAGGAATTTACCAGCGGGGAGACCTGATCTCCGGCCAATCCTTCACCGGCCCGGCAATCATAGAAGAATTTACGACGACTTCCGTGATTCCCCCCAATTGGCGGGTGACGATCGATCCCTACCGTAACATGGTCGTGAACAGAATCAGTAAAAGAGAGGTGTAAGCGATGGCAATTACAGAATGGACCAGTAATCCCATTACCACTGAAATTATCCGAAATGCGTTTTTGTCGGCCGCGGAAGAAATGTGCGAGAGTCTATTTCGCAGTTCTTATACACCTATTATATATGAAATGAAAGATTGCGCAGTTGGGCTTTTTAATGAGAATCTTGAGGTTCTGGGGCAGAGTACCGGCGTACCGCTCTTCCTGGGCAACCTGCAGGAGACGGTCCGCTATGCCATGGAATACTATGGCGGCAAAGAGTATTTTCAGGATGGAGATATCTTTATTTTGAACGATTGCTATATATCTGGTACTCATTTGAATGATATGACGGTATTTGCACCAATTTTTTATTACCAAAAATTGGTTGGTTTTTCCGCTAACCGGGCTCATTGGCTAGACGTAGGATCGAAGGATCCGCTGGCGCCGATGGATTCTACTTCCATCTTTCAGGAAGGAATTCGGTTAGGGCCGCTGAAAATTGCGGATGCCCATGGGCTGAAGCAGGACTTAATTGATACGATTTGCATGAATAGCCGGTTCCCAAAAAACGCCCACGGTGATTTAAATGGGCAGATTGCCGGCTGTAAGACAGGGGAGAAGCGTCTGCGCGCCCTGATTGATCGCTTCGGGATGGAGACGATTGGTTATGCGACGGAAGATATTTTTGAGCAGACGGCCAGAATGGAAAAACAGGTGTTAAAAGAAATCCCGGCGGGGGTTTATGAAGAAAGCGGGTATCTGGATAACGACGGTGTCAGCGATGAGCCGGTGGTGGTGAAGATGAAGTTAACCATCCAGGGGGATGGGAAAATGGAAATCGATTTGACCGGCTCTAACCCGATGGTTGCGGGCAGTACGAACTGTGGCTTGGCGCAGACGATATCGGCGTGCAGGGTGGCGTATAAGATGCTGGTCCTGCCGGAGGCGCCGGTGACGGGAGGATCCTTCCGGGATCTTAGTATCAAGGCACCGCCCCATAGTATTTTTTGCGCGGAGGAGCCGGCGGCGTGCTCGTGGTATTTCTCGCATTTAGGATTGCTGATTGATTTGATTATAAAGTCGGTGTCAGGGGTGGCGCCCCAGATCGCGGCGGGAGCCCATTATGGAGATTCAATGGTGTGCTATTTGTCGGGAATTAATCCGAAGACTGGGGAGCTGTATGCTCATGATGAGCCAACGATTGGCGGCTGGGGGGCCCACGCAGGCGGCGATGGGCAGGATTGTCTGGTCAATGTCGCCAATGGCGATTTTAAGAATTTCCCGGTGGAGATCTTTGAGCATCAGTTCCCGATTATGGTAGAGGAATATGCAATTCGGCCGGATAGCGAAGGTCCCGGGAAGTATCGGGGCGGCTTGGGAGTTAAGAGAACTTACCGGATGCTGGCGGAGGAGACGTTTCTTTATTTATGGTTTGAACGGTCGAAAATGCCTGCTTGGGGGATCTGCGGCGGAAAGCCGGCGATTGGGCCAAAGATTTGTATCTATAATGAAGAAGGGGAGATGGTTGAGTCGCGGTTAAAGGCTAGTAAGTATCCCATGAAGAAAGGATGGGTTGTGAAGATCCGGTCCGGTGGCGGTGGAGGGTATGGTGAGCCGTTTGAAAGGGATGCGGAGTTGGTTGCTAAGGATGTCCGGTATGGGTATATTAGCAGGGAGCATGCGAAAAAGGAATATGGAGTGGTGCTACAGGCCGGCGGTGAACCGGACCTCGCTGCTACGGAGCGAAAAAGAAGTTCCTGATTTTTCTTATGCAGTGTTGGAAGAAGGAAGAGGCTTGGTTGAGGGGCGTTGCACTTTATGCTCGTGCGCGCCCGTCGGCAAGCTCGAATCCGCTTCGCTGCATCGCTCTCCTTTTTTCTGTAAAAACCCGTTGACAAGGCAACACAATTTTTGTATAATAACTTAGCACTTGCAAAGGTGCGGCCAATATGGTGATATCAGTTCGGAGAAGTACTCAAGAGGCCGAAGAGGCGCCCCTGCTAAGGGGCTAGCATTAAGCCACGGAATTGTCCGTAAACCCTTGATATTATTGGATTTCTGGCAGAGAATCCAATTGATGTACCTGAGCTGTCTGCCCAACATGTCTGTCCGTTTTCCATTGTGCATAATGGAAGCTGGTGGAAGTTAATTGAATATGGAGACGTACCCAAGCGGCTATAAGGGGATCCCCTGCTAAGGGATTAGGCCGGATTGAACCCGGTGCGAGAGTTCGAATCTCTCCGTCTCCGCCAGAGACCTTACAGGCCTTGAAACTCATGAAGCTCATTTGTTTCGAGGCTTTTTCATTGGGGGATATCTGCCCATATCAAGTTTCATTTGAGCCCAACGAAGTTTCGTTAATCCATGTCATGGCATTTGCGGCGGCAAGCTTTGAACTATAGTCCAAGTGTGCGTATGTGTTTGCCGTGATTGCAAAGTAACTGTGCCCTAGCCATTCTTGTATTTGCTTGAGTGATACACCGTTATCTAATAGTAAACTGGCGCAACTATGCCGAAGATCATGAAACCGGATACGTCTGAAGCCATGTTTTTCCATGAATTTTGGAAATACAGCCGTCAAGTAATCCGGCTTAATCCGATTGCCAAGTTGATCAACGTAAATGTATTCACTCTCGCTTTTATTATAAGATCTGCCGCACAGCTTACGGTTTGCTTCTTGTTCCTGCTTTAATGCAAGCAGCTTTTCCTTGAATTTTGGGACAAGCGGAAGAGTTCGGTAGCTTGACTTCGTTTTAACCGTATCGCTCTCAAATATTTGCTTATGGCCATCTACTTGTGCTACCGTAACGGAGTGCTCAATGGTAATGGTGTTTCTCTCAAAATCAATGGATTCCCATCTAAGACCAACAATCTCGGCTCGCCGCAACCCGTAGTATGCACCTAGAATGACGCCAAGCTCCAGCTTGTTACCTTTCACAGCTTCAAAGAGACCCTTGACCTCAGATTCTTTGAGAAACTTTCCAACAAACCGTTCAGCTTTGGGACGCTTGACCTTTTCCATCGGCGAACGTTCAATAAACCCTTTTTCAATAGCGTATTTCATTGACTTTGAAAAAATATTATGATACTTGTGCACAGTCGTTGCTTTAACATGTTTCATCCGAATGGAATAGAAGTCAAGAATATCGTCAGCCGTAAGGTCTTGGAGCTGAATACCCTTATCCCGAAAATAAGGGCCGATGACTCGGTTAATCAAAGTTTGATGATTACCGAATGTTGTTGGTTTCAATTCACTCTTAATCGTATCCAGCCAGTGCTCCAAAAAATCGGCGTACAGTTCTTCAGCTGCTTTGAAAGCACCAGGTTCCGTGTTCAGCTTAAACTCGAGTTCTTTGCGTTTCTCAGTCAGCATACCCTCGGCACGTTTTTTGTTGCCTTTCACCGTTAATCCTGTGGATATGCTTTTTCGGCATCGTTTGCCAGTTTCACCTCTCCAGTTTAAAATAATTTGATAGATACCGCGTTTATCTTCTAAATGGCCTGTTACGCGAATTTGCAGATGTTCTGCTTTCAATTATTTCGCCTCCGTTTCTGCAGATAGTTTTCACCCGCTATTGACAGTTCCAATTATAGCAGATGATTTTCCTGAAAACTAGTACATAACATAGCTTTGGACTTAAACAGCCCTATTGTTCAGTTGTTTGATGCAAAACCTTCATGTATTTCAGTAACGTCACTTTTGGGATACGATATTCCCTACCTACCTTTAAACTGGACAAAGAGCCTTCTCGGATTAGTTTATAAACCGTTTTTTTACTGACCTCAAGCACTTCACTGACTTGTTCTACATTCAGTACGTCCGGATATTCTTTGAGTACGATTCTGTATATTTCTTGCGAAGTGATATCCATAATAACCCTCCGTTACTTAATATTTATTGATCTTTTATATTCGCTGATATTATTGATAAACCCAATAGTTCCCGCCTGTAGCGAACAGGTCCATAGAAATTTCATCTCCCCGCATTCTGATGCCGGGCCGTCCAATGCAGTGACGCGTTCAAGACGGAAGTACCATTGTGCCCCTGTAGGATCGTCGCGTTATGCAGGTGCCACCCGCATATATGTGCTCATGTCCCGGATGCCAAACCGGGCGGATAGCCGCTCTCCATATAGAGGGATGTGGGAACGTGGACATATGAAATTGTCAAGGTACAATTGAGAATGCCTTCAAACTTCATACACGCACACATTTTCCGTTTTTTCTTAATCAATTAAAAAAAATTTTTAAAAGCACCCGCGTCGTGAAACGTGGGTGCTTCTCGCAGATGGACTAGATAATGAATTTTGAGATATTGATGGCAATACGCATCATGATATACTGCCTGCAATCCTCGTCTATGTAGCCGTAAATCCTGCTGTGGTGGTTAATCAACGGCGCATACATTTCCAGGATGTCTTCGATAGCGTCGTGATCACCAGCGATGGCTCTGGTAAGTAAATCAGAAAAACTTTTATTCATCTGCCTCACCTCCGTTCAGTAAATTGTCCCGGAGTTTTTTTAGGGCAGCATGTTTCTGGTTATAAACGAATTTGACGGAGCAACCTAGAATCTCCGCAATCTCCTGGGCTGAGAGCTCATCAATAAAGGAGAGCTCCAGTATCCGTCGCCTCAGTGTTGGAAGGTCGGACAGAGCCTTTGAGATCCGTTCCTCGGCAAAATAGAATTCGCTTTCTGATATTGCATTCATCCATCTCCCAGAATTTAGTTTATCATCCTGCGGTTCCGGGGGCTTGTCCATCAATACCTCCCATTTCCAATGGCGCTGCCGCCGGATATAATCTATCTTTGCGGACGTGACGACCTTTACCATGAATGCTGTGAACTGGGCGATCAGTTCTCCATCCGAGTCGTCAAATTTGTATTTCGGGTTAATATACATAGCTTGCCTCCTGACCATGCCATCCCAACAGCCGGGAGGCATGCCAAGACGGCATGCGTTTTTTTATTTGTGAAATACTACAACAGCGATTTAACGCATGTAACTGATGTACATGGGCTTCACCCCCTTTCCACAGACGCAAAAAGAGGCCATACCGCAAATAATCGCGGTACAGCCTCTCTGTAATTGTCTGGTAATATATATATGAAAATGCAGCTACTTGATAGCAAGCGGCTGCATCCGAATCAAAATTATGACTTTTTTTGAAAAGTAAACCTTAATGTCTACTGAATCCGGCAGCCCTCTTGATAAGGATCTGCCACTACACTTTAATAATTCAGCATCTTTCTACCCCCTTACCTTATTTTTGTTCTTCCTCAAAATGCTTTTTTAACTGCTCAATCAAAGATAAAGTCATATCAATAGCGAAGCGTTTCTGTTTATCATTGAACTCACCGGTGATCCGTTTTAGCTCCTGGACAAAGTAATCGTCAGCATTATCTATATTTCCATAGCTGAGCTGATCCATCGTAACGTTTAATGCATTGGCAATTTTGCAAACAGCTTCATAGCTTGGAGTTCCATACGCATTTTCAATCTGTCCAATATGACTGTCCGTGTAGCCAGTCATATTGGCAAGCTGTTCTTGCGTTAAGTCTGCCATTTTTCTGTACTTCTTTATGTTTTGGCCTAATAAAATAAAGTCAACACTCATGTAATCTCCTCCATATAAAATCATTGTACCCACACCACAGTAATTTTTTAAGAAAGCAAAAACACAGAACAATAACCATAAGTGGTATTTGCTTAAAAAATCACAATTAGTTTGCCTCGAAGCAGAAAAATAAACCCCTCATTTTTCAATGAGAGGCTTACCAAATTAAGTAATTTATCTTATTCAAACCGATCTAATCCATTCAAAAGAGCATCAAGAGCCTTTGCATCATCGCTCTCTGAGACGTTGTCAGACTCAGCATCTATAGATAAGACGTGGTTCGACCCGGCAATCTTGCGAACCATTGCTTCAATTCTGGCATTTAAGCTTTCCTCAGAGTATCCATAAGCCGCAATGACCTTGACCGGGTTATCCTTATTGAGAACATCGGGATGTGACCCGATGTATTCGATCATGGCTGTTACCACAGCTTCGCTTTTTTTATTACCAAGGCTCTCAAGAAATTCCCCTACTTGACGGTGCGCATCGGACAAAATCTTAAATTGCAAGCCAAACCTGTATCCATCAGACGTTCTCACCGGTCATACCTCCAGTCCCTGCGAAAGGCGACTGGACTCTATGAAGCTGTCCCTGATCGGTCAGCTTTTTAAGCTGGCGGGCGCCAAGCAGCTTGTATCCTATAGCGTTTGCCTTTGAATCCTCCTCAAACTCAGCCTGCATCACAAGCGGTGACTCTTCCAAATGCCTCCTGAACAAAAGGGCACCGCCGCCAATGAATACGGCAGGGTTCGCGCGCAAATCCACCCGAAGCTCACGCAGCTGATTGATAATTTCATTCCCATGTAGTTTGACGGCCTCGAGGATTGACTCCTGAACATCTGTTGGAAGGCTTGTCCTCTTATTCTGCAAAACCGCATTGATATGCCCATCGTCAATAAGCATATCATGCTTTGCATTTACCTGCCCGATGATGGGATTGTACATGGTGATTACGCCGTCCTCAAGGCTGCGGCAATATTGCAGGTCCGGGACTCCTTCCCTCATGAGAAGCACGTCCGTCGTATACCCGCCGATGTCGACGATAAACGCCCTCGGCATATCCAGCATATCCTGCGCGCGCGACGCCACAGCTGCAAATGCCTGCGGGAAAACGAAAACGTGCCGGATGACGAGGCTGATTGGGCGGTCTTTATAAACAAAGTTGATCTTCCCGCGCATAAAATACGCTTTAAACTTTTCTTTGAGGGTACTGTAATGCTCCGGTGGAAGGCCTACTGCCAGGTCGATTTGCTCTAGCGGGGAATCTATTCCCATATGTTCCAGCTCTTTGGCTACGGCAAAAAGGGTTAAGATGAAAAACCGGTCATCCTGAGTCTTGTCGCGCATGTAGCGAATCCTTTCATTGGAAAGTGTCCATATACGACCCATATATTCCACAATATCAGTTTCGTAGATTGTAGCTTTCCCAGAAAGCTCAATCAGGCCGGATGTAAAACTGAAATTTGGCGTCTTACAGGCGTAATTGCCATGATCTACAGCGATTAAAATTGACATATTAATTCCTCCTATTTTATCCTTTATAGATATTACACTGGCCGAAGCTCCAATTTGCAACGGGAATGCGCATAAATTAATAAATGCGTTTTTATAATCTCAAAATCCGTGCTTTGCTTTGTGCTTGTAAATAGCAGCGTGTATTGTTATAATTTAATCAAGATATGTTGCATGAGCGTTCACAACGTAATAAAGCGATAAAGTGAACCAGTGATAGTTGGGATTAGCAATAGAAGGTTGACGATAATAGAGGCGATGATGATATTGATAGGACGAGATGTAAGGGTAGGCGCGTGCCTATTAGCCGGCGACATGGATAGTATGGTTCGATTCTACAGAGATACATTGGGCTTTCATACTCAATGGAATGGCGGGGATTTCGCGGAGTTTGAGACGGCAAGCGGCGCGCTGTCCTTGTTCATGTACAGTAGGAAACAATTCGCACAGGCAATTGGGGAAAGCTACGTCCCTCCAAAAGGAATCAAT